>Ga0233399_1000085_pt1 | contig 40272 bp, 42 predicted proteins | sample 43DmetaG_FD_182698 | JGI IMG/M metagenome (GOLD analysis project Ga0233399, IMG submission 182698) | Seawater microbial communities from Monterey Bay, California, United States - 43D | ecosystem: Environmental > Aquatic > Marine > Coastal | place: USA: California | collected 2016-11-08 | reverse complement strand
CAGGTCCTTTAAAACGGGCCCTGAGATCATCCGCCTGGCTGTGATGCTTTACGTTCGATTTCCGTTGTCACTCCGTAACGTGGGATATTCACAGAGTGTCTTTGTTTGCCTGTGGACCGCTTTTAGGACCGCTTTTTGGAATATGAGTTGTTTCAAATAATTGATAATAAATGCTTTTACTAAATTATTTTTGCCGTGTGGGGGCACCATTAAAATCAATGACTTAGATGATAATTGAGTGCACTTGAAATTCTTTCAGCGAGACGCTCAGCGAGACAAATCAGCGTATCATTGCGTAACCACCCCACCAAGATTGACAAATTATCCCCAAATGCTCACGCGCATACCAGCGCGGTGCCGTGTCGGTGTGTGTGCGTGATCGCCCCACCACAGCCAAGCTAGCCATCCGCGCAGACGATTGCCCTTTGCTGCATTGCTTTGGTCCACCATATGTCATCGTAACCGACAAGCTGCGATCCTATGGCGCTGCGATGAAGGTCATCGGCAATGTGGACAAACAGGAAACTGGCCGCTGGCTCAACAATCGGGCCGAGAATTCACACCAGCTATTCCGACGAAGAGAGCGGGCAATACTTCGATTTGGGCAGATGAGAACTCGTAGAATGCAAGGAGCTTAAAGAAACCAATCGCGGCACTTGCAGATGAGTGGCGCTTCGGCGGTAATTAGCTAAAAGTGTCTGAATGCTGAAGCATTCCTAATCTCTACTTTCAGTCCCGGCATTTAAATAAGGATAATACGAAATGGCAGCTAATGAGTGATCCTAACGATCTGCAGGCCTTGCTTGATGAAGCATGGCGCCACCTGACACGCGGAGTGGCCGACAGCCGTTCACCGGCGCGTTACCCCACGTTTGCAACTGTCGCACCGGATGGAACACCCGAGGCGAGGACTGTGGCGCTGCGCGGTGCTTCCCGCTCCCAATCTGTTCTTGAGGTCCACACGGATATTGCAACGTCCAAAGTCGCCGCGCTGCAACACAATCCAAAAGCCGCATTTCACGTTTGGGTACCACGCGCAGATTTGCAAATTCGGATCACTGCAACCGTGGAAATCCAGACAGGGAGCGACGCCGAACTAAAATGGGATTGCGTACCCGAAGGTTCGCGGGTTTCTTATGGAACACGACCGACGCCGGGCACCGCCCTTTTAGATGCATACGCTTACGAAAAACCAAGCGACAGGGAACGCTTTGCTGTTTTGAGGTGCAATTTGTTGGAGATAGACCTCGTGCATCTTGGGGCACGCCATCGGCGCGCTGAATTTATTCGCGAAAACGAGTGGGCGGGTACATGGCTGGCGCCGTGACTGAAAGACCCTGACGGGCACTGCTTCATTGCGTCGCAGCATTGCTACATGAAGGGCGGACAGCGGACTTTCGCTGCGGTCTGCACTGAGGTCCGCATTGCGGACTAAGTGAGCTTTCGCTGCAGCTGCACCAGGGGCTGCTCTCGCTGGCTTTGCGGACCTTCACCATTGATTGCGCATGATTTGCACAGTTCCAGCCTGTTTTCGGTGTCACGGATTATGACGCAGAAAAAGAATATGAAATCCTGCGGAAAATGCTGTCGTGGCGTCCTGCGGGTCTCATCGTGACTGGTTTGGATCAACCGCCTGAAACACTCAAACTTCTGGCAGAAGCAGACGTCCCTGTTGTTCAAATAATGGATTGTGACGGCGTTCCCGTCGATAATTGCGTCGGGTTTTCGCACACGAAAGCGGGGCGAGACATAGCATCCGCACTTCTTGCGGTGGGTCGAAAACGTTTCGCCTACGTCGGGTGCAATGTGGGCAAGGACACAAGAGCGTCTAAGCGCAGGTCAGGCTTTTTGAACGCCTTGAATGCGCATCAAATCGAACCTTGCGTTGAATTGTTGGCCGACGCTTTGTCTTCCGTCGAAACCGGACGCCGTTTGATCCATGAACTTTTGGCCAAACACCCTGACGTAGACTGCATCTACTTTTCCAACGATGACCTCGCTATGGGGGCGTTATGCTATTGTATTAATGTAGGTATCTCGGTCCCAGAGACCATTGTATTAGCAGGTTTCAACGGGCTCGATATTATCCAGGCGTTCCCTGGAAAAATTGTGATATCGCGAACGTCACGTCAAGAAATCGGAGAAGTCGCGGCAATGATGATCTTGAGTTCCATCAAGAAGGAACAAACTGGACAGCCAAAAATCAGAATCATCCAGCCCGAAATTTCTCTGGGGGAGCTCGGGTTGAGATAGCATGCGTTATCCAATTTTAAAAAAATGACAGTATTTGGAGGGCTGACGCACGTTTCCTTAATAATTTGCCCAAAGGCATTTTTTTGTCGTTGCTCTCTGGAAATTCGTAGCGACAACCGGGTTTGAAGGAATGCAAAATCGAGCATTCATTTATTACCAATGCATGATCCGATACAAAGCTCTGCCGGTTCTGTCGCAAGGATTTTGGGTTCTGTCGTAACGTTTGCCTTACGTTGAATTAGACTTGTCGTTTGACACAGTTATCCAGCTAAGGCCGCAAATGGTACTGTCAGATTAAACTAACTTGATGCGGGCAGGGCTGCTTTGTAGCATCTATGGATGACAAAACAGTCTCCCTTTCGTTACTTTAAAACCAGTCCTGACATCATCCGACTTGCAGTAATGCTGTATGTCCGTTTCCCGCTTTCGCTCCGTAATGTGGAGGACCTTCTTCATGAACGGGGTGTGGAGGTAAGTCATGGAACGGTTCGGTTTTGGTGGAACCGCTTCGGGCCAATGTTTGCATCAGAGATTACTAGGAAATGACGCAATATGGCGCAAAGTCATTCTAATTGGCAGTGGCACCTTGATGAAGTCTTTGTGAAGATTAACGGCGAACGGCACTACCTTTGGCGTGCTGTAGATCACGAAGGTGAGGTGCTTGAGAGTTATGTAAGCAAGCGCCGAGATCGCAAGGCTGCGTTGAAATTCATAAGAAAATCGATGAAGCGTAGTGGCCAGCCTAGAATTATAATGACTGACAAACTGCGTTCCTACCGCGCAGCGATGGTGATCATAGGAAATTCTGACCGGCAAGAAACAGGTCGTTGGGTAAACAACAGAGCTGAAAATTCTCATTTACCGTTCAGGCGACGAGAGAGGGCGATGCTAAGATTTCGACGAACGGCAACGTTACAGAAATTCGTCTCGGTCCACGCATCTATTCAGAACCATTTCAATCAGGAACGCCATCTCTATTCACGCACTAATTTCAAGCTAAACCGTACCGCTGCTCTGGCTGAGTGGCGTCAACTATTGAGCGCATAAATTTCGATTGCACCCATCAATCTGATGTTTGCAGTCATTAGTCTGACAGCACCAAAATTTTACCTCCATATGTGAATGTTGCGAAGCGTCCACTTGCCGCTACACTTTGCGTAACGTCGATCACACCCAGAAAGTTGACTTCTGAGCCGGCTGCAATTGACGTAGTCTGATCAATATCTATCTGTTGAACTGAGATGTGACGTCCGGTTTCTTTTGCGTGTCCCAAGGACGGAAGCAATAGAATTACAATGGTGGTCAATGAGGTGATCACAACAGTCAAGTAGCTGAGTAGTTTCATAAGTGAACGCATTTTATTTTCTCAATTTGGCAGGTTATGGACAGTTATTGGTCGTTTTATTTTGATACATGTTTTCTGTTTTGCAAACAGCTATGTGTACCATTCAGCGTGGGGCAGGGACTTGAGGCTTCGAGCCTCCATAAAACCACCAGCTGATTGTGAAAAACAATTTTGGCGCAGTTTTGTTAAAGTTTGTGGCAGGTTTGCAATTTGCCAGATATTGTCTTCCACATTAGCTCGTTCATCATCGAAAACAGCGGAGAACATGTCAGCTTCAGACAAGCTCACCATTTGTAAGGTTTTCCAATCCCAAGAGCCTACGCTCAAGTAAACTAGGTCAAAATTTGTTGTAAGGTCTGTTGCCATGTGAAGAACTGATGCTTTGGACGCAACCAGGTCATCACCCACAGTCAAAGTTAGTTGCACAGTATCGTCAAAGCCCAACAGATTAGTTTCAATGTCAAAAATCCTAGCCCAGATACGCAGTTCGAAAGTATCACAATCCTCAGATGCTATGATTTCTAAATGATCTGAATGGTTACTGGTGCCGTCACCAATTAACACCTTGTCAGAGACAAAGCGCCAAGGCTCTCGTGCATTGACATGAATTGGAACGACTTGGAGCATCATAATGGCGAAAGCAGTGATACTACTCTTCATTGTTCAGCCCAGACGGTAATAACAAATCCAATGAATAAACTTAATGTAATCACACTAAACGAAACCATATCTTTCACCTTCATTACTGATTGTTATTACTCCTGTGAGGCCGGGAGAAAACCTCACAGGAGGAGCAAATTCATACTGCTCAACAGGCTGCCTCAACCTGTATCTCATCAATATTGTTGGACTTTGCAGACAGTATCATTTGGATATGTAATTTCTGTGAAATGTTGTGCAGAACTTGTGCAGATTGGGGGAATTATATTGCCCCAGTGGTTCTGTTTCGGCATCAAGAGTAAGAAAGGAGGATAACATGAGCAGAATTTTGATCGTTGATGATGAAGTGGAGATTTTAAAGCCGTTGGAATCTATGCTTATGGAAGAAAACTTCAGGGTGCGTTCATTCTCAAATCCGCTTAACGCCTTAGAGTTCTTGCGTACACAATCTGTTGATTTAGCCATATTTGATATCAAGATGCCGGAATTGAATGGGCTGGATTTGCTACGTCATGCCCGTGAAATTCACCCTGGACTACCTATTATCTTCTTAAGCAGCAAAAACGAAGACGCTGACCAGCTCGTTGGGTTTTCAATTGGCGCAGATGACTATGTTGGGAAACCTTTCACCAAACAGTTGCTTCTGCTGAGGGTTAAAGCTGTTTTGCGGCGGCATGCACCAATGACGAACCCCACTATGAAACTTATCGAAGTTGGTTCGCTGGTTATCGATCGTGAGCGGCATCTTGTTCAATGGGAAGGACAAGATATCGAACTTACAGTGACTGAGTGTCTGTTGTTGATTTCTCTAGCCGAGCGGCCAGGTACCGTCCGCAAGCGCCAGCAACTAATGGACGCATGCTATGATGGAGCAGTCTTCGTTTCTGATCGAACTATTGATAGCCATATTCGAAATATCCGAGGTAAATTTAAAGCAGTGGATGAGGCGGCAGAACCGATTGGAACAATTCAGGGGCTTGGCTACAAGTTGAAGCTATAACGTGCGCAGCATTTTGATCAAAATACTTGGTTTATTAGTTGCGCTTAATGTGACGCTTTGGCTATTTGTTCTGATTTCTGACGATTTTATACCCAATGAAATATACAATGCGCGAAACGAACTTACGTTATCTTCCGCACTTTATAAGCAAATAGCAAAGCCGATTATTGCAGATGCAGAATTGTCAGAATTTGAAAAAAGCGTACGCCTAGGAAGTGTTCTAACAAAGGAATTACTCTCAGATACAAGTCTGGTTAAAATATATAGGTATCAGGGAGATGGTGATCTGCATTCCTGGTATCAGTATTATGACAGTACCATCTGGAAGCGTAACTCTGAAATTAAGATCACAGAACTGCCATCTTTATCAGCTGCACATCAAAAGCAGCGCGCAAATACTGAAGCAAGTTTAACGGATAAAATAGCGTCCCGAATTTTCCAGTATTACAAACCGATCTTAGACCGTCGAATTATTACACTTCCAATCGTTGAGATAAGGGCTCGCTTCACCCCCCAAGAGGAAGTTCGCAGTGGCGATTTTGACGCTTATAATATCCGGCGTTTAATTCCTGTGAGAGATAACCGAGTAACGATTGCAATTATCGAAATTGTAGAAAAGTACTCTATCAAAGATGCCTACGTTGGACGAAACAGTGCTCGGTTAAATCTGCTTGGTGGAATAAGTGTAATTACATTGTTGCTTGGTTTAGCTTTATCATTCTCTATCGCTATCCCATTGCGCCGACTATCAAAACGGCTCGATAAGAAATTAACACCTGATGACATAGCTAACCAGTTGCAAAGCTTTAGGATTAAGAGCCTGAAAAACCGCAAAGATGAAATTGGGCAGCTTCATAAAAATCTTATTAAACTGACATCTCAGGTAGCGCATCTGTTTAAAGATAAAGAACGGTTTGCAAGTGAAGTGAGCCATGAACTTAAAAACCCGATTGCAAGTATCATTGCCTACGCTGAAAATTTTGAAAGCCAAGAAGTCAAAGACCCAGTAATAGTTAATAAGATAAAATCTCAAGCCATACGCATGAGCAAATTAGTTACGGAAATTTCTGAGGCTGCGATTGTAGACCATGACCTCGTAACTCAAAGACGAGAAAAATTCAATTTTGCAGATGTGGTCCAAGAGATTGTTGATCACTATGTCGACAGCAATGACTGCCCCAAAGTTATAATAACGTCGGACATCCCATCAAAAATGATGATGACGGGACTTCCTGATCGATTAGGCCAGGTTCTAGTAAACTTAATGGATAATGCGCTTTCCTTCGCGCAACCTTCGGGAGACATAAAGGTGACGCTCTCCAAGCGGTGGAGGAAGCCCGTAATATTGACAGTCGAAGACAGTGGGCCTGGTGTGGAACCTGAATTTCGTTCTGCAGTATTTGAGCGTTTTTACACCTCGCGTAAAGGTTCTGCGGCTGTAAAAAATGCGTCTGGGTTGGGCTTACACATTTGCCAGCAGATAGTCGAAGCTCACTCAGGATCTATTAGTGTGGACACCTCAAAGCTAGGTGGTGCTAAATTCGTAGTGATGATGAAGTGACGCACTTGATCATAATATGCACTTAACCTTGGTGAGTGCCCAATACTGAATGAGATTTATGTGAAGTTATCCAAACAATGGAAACAGAAAATACTAACCAGTTTTAGTATTTTTTTTGTGATTACATTTGTATTTGTTTACTCAGCTACCGCAGATGAGCTGCCCAAATATGATCGCGATAGTTTTGGTGGGTGGTCAGATACTGATCGTGACTGCCAGAATACTCGCCACGAATTGCTGCAAAAGCTATCAACGGCAGTCATTCGTTTGTCTCAAGATACGTGTCGGGTTCTTAGGGGTAGCTGGCTTGATCCCTATACTGACCAAATATTCTTTGAAAGTAGAGAGCTCGATATCGACCATCTTGTGCCGCTCAAATACAGCTGGGACCGTGGTGCTTATAAGTGGAGTAGGTCAAAGCTTGTCAGTTTTTCTAATGACCCGGTCAATTTATTTGCTGTCAAAAAGAGCGTTAATCGACAGAAATCGGCAGATGGGCCGGCAGAGTGGTTGCCACCAAACGTGAATTTTAGATGTGAGTATATTTTAAGGTTTCAGCGTGTTGTTCGTAAATACAAACTGACACAAAGTGCTGCCGAACTGCAATTGATAGGACATGCCCGGCAGCAATATTGTCGATGATTACAGCAGCATGAATAACACCATAAAGGCAAACTGGATGAACTGATCAAGTGCTTTGGGATTATTTTCGGAAGCTTCAACAGTGCTATCAGTGATGGTTTCCATCATGAGTGTTGTTGGTTCAATAAGTTCTTCGAGCATTACACCTGCAAAGGCGGAAACCGATATTAAGCTGATAGCGCCAGCGATTACGAAATATTTCATTTTATCTCTAAACAAATTTTAAAAGTCTCTCTGACGACCTGTGACCTGCATCTGTCATCAGAGAGAAAGGTTGAGGCGGATCTTGGTGGTGGCCAAGAACCATGCGACAACTGCTCACTGTCACAGCGTGTTCATGCACTGTGATTATCGAGGGCTGATGTTGGTTTCTTTAGGTTTTGTGAAAAGATGTGCAGATGGCGTGCAAACGTGACAGCGATGGATTTTCGCTAAATGTTGGCTAAAATTTATTTTTTAATGAAAAAAGTTAAGCCTAAGTGTTGGCTAATGTTTGTGCGTAGTGTTTTCTTGATTGAAAGTTTGGTCTGAAATTTGGAATTACATGCAGAATTTTATATTTTATGATTTTGAAACCAGTGGTCTGAGCTCAGCATTTGATCAACCGTTGCAGTTTGCCGCTATTGTTACGGATGAAAACTTAGTTGAGTTAGAAAGAGTGAATATCCGCTGTCAGATAGCTCCACATATTCTGCCGTCACCATACGCTTTGCACGTTACGAATATACACCCTGAGCATACTGTTGACCCAAGTTTACCCAACCCATTTGAGTTTGCCCAAACGTTACAAGAATTTATTGCTAAATGGTCGCCTGCTTGCTGGCTTGGGTACAACACTATCGCCTTCGATGAACCGATGATGCGCCAAATGTTTTACCAAAACCTTCAGCCGGAAATTTTTGCTACACAGATGAACGGAAACACACGTTTAGATGTGATGAAGATGGTCATGGCAACACATGCTGAGACACCAGATGCTCTAACTTGGCCGCTTGGTGATAATGACAAGACTAGTTTCATGCTTGATCGTTTGGCACCGGCTAACGGTTTCGCCCACGCCAATGCACATGATGCCCTTGCTGATGTTGAGGCAACAATCTTCATGTTCCGTAAAATTCAATTAGGTGCGCCTTCACTTTTCGCAAAGCTTTTGAGAACACGAGAAAAGACATTAATTTTAACTGAACTTAAGAGCTATCTGCCGATGGAGATAACGTTACGCTTTGGAGGAAATCCGCCCAGAACGTATCAAGGCTGTTATTGTGGGACCAGCAAAAGTAACTCTAACACGATAGGTTTTGCCGATTTTGACCTTAATGATGCAGCGGAACTAGCTGGGGCATCCGAACACGAAGTAACGGATCTCATTGAGAGCAGTCCTAAAAAAATACGCACATTGGCTTTGAATAAATCAGAAACATTTAGGCGCATTGATCGCCCGACAGCTTCTATGTTGGAGTTTTGTGAAAAAGTTAAGAAAAGTGCTGACTTGCGTACCTATGTGTCTAAAGCGTTGAGTGAACGATATGAGGAACGGGACGAAGCTGACTTGGAAATCGAAGAAAAAATTTATTCAGGATTTTACAGCAAACCAGACAGAGACTTGTTGTTCGAATTTCAAAAAGCAAGCTGGAGTGAGCGAGTTTCAATTGTGAATAGCTTTGAAGACGTGCGCTTACGTCAATTAGGCAAGCGATTAATAGCTTTCTATGCGCCAGAGCTATTATCCAGCGAGCAGCAGAACTCTTTAAAAGAGTTTTTAGCGAACAGATGGTCTCCAAGTCTTGAAAAGGTGCCATGGACTACTGCGAACGATATTTGGTCTAGCTTGAGTGAATTGGGCGCCAAAATAGAAATGAAAGCCTGGGTCGAATTTTATGAGACGCGAATAAAGTCTGCAGCCAGTTGACGCAGAAATTTTTGGATTATGGGGCTCATTTTAGAAGCTTGTGGAAGATAAGGTCAGAAGCAGCATAATGCTGGTGGGAAGCAATACTATTTTGTAGCGCTGTGGAAAAAGGGATAGTTTACCCAACATGAGCCTCCGATTGAAAATGTTTTATAACGCGAATGCTCCACTTGCTGATGGGCTTAGACGTAATGAGCTCCTGACAATGAGTGACGAGGAGTTCGAGTTTAAACATGGCTTCATTCAGTGGGCTTTTCCAATTCCAGACGGTAGCAATCACGGTTCAAACGCCCCAGTTTTAGACCTTGATACAGCTTTGTGGCTAGCTGAGAACTCGGATGTTTCAGGTTTTTTAGAAGCAATGACAGTAAGGTTTCTGGAGTTTCTTTCTCGCAATCACCATTGGAAACAAGAGTTTAATCATAATCACCTTCGTATCAGTCGCGTGATCCAGAGTTTAAGAATTTTGCATAGTTGGGAATTGGCTGACTGGTTCTACAGCAAAGTGAGAAAGTTAGCTGGTGACAGTTTCTCGTCGATGGCCCGAGCGGACAGCTACTGGTCGTTTTATGCGTCCCCTAAACACGATCGAATTGCTGGAGCCTTTGTTGGCTTAGCAATTGGTGATGCTCTTGGCGCACCCGTTGAGTTTTCGCCGCGAGGTACATTCGAACCAGTTACAACTTACCGATCAGGCGGACGTTTCAAGCTGCCAGCTGGCGCATGGACTGATGATACTGCGATGGCACTCTGTCTAGCTCAAAGCCTTTTTGAAAACGGTGGGCTAGAAGCACATGACGTACTCACGCGATTTTGTGATTGGGCTGAAAAAGGATCTAACACGAGTACTGGGGTAGCGGTTGGTATTGGTCAAAATACATTACGAGTACTTGGCGATTTTCGTCGAAATGGGTATCTTGAAGCACTGCCTTTTGGTTCCAAGAATGATGGTAATGGTGCGATAATGCGATTAGCTCCCATCGCTTGCTTTGCACATGCTGATGTGGACAGAGCTTTTGCTATGGCATCTGCGCAATCTAGAACTACTCATGCTTCACGTAGTTCAGAAGAGTGTTGTGCGTTGTTAGCCGAGTTGTTGTGTCAACTTATCAACGGGCAACCACTTACAACGTCTCTCGAAGTGGTTAAGAAACGTCAATGGGGCAGGGGTGTAGCCGCTGTCTTGAATAGAGAAATCGCGGATGCAGTTGAGACTGACATATCTTCTGGTGGGCATGTCGTTGATACACTTAAAGCTGCGCTTTGGTCGACGCTCTCGACAAGCAGTTTTGAAGAGGCTGTGTTAAAGGCTGCCAACTTGGGTGACGATGCTGACACAACAGCTGCTGTGGCGGGGCAGCTTGCTGGTGCATTGTATGGTTATAGCAGCATTCCAAACTCTCTCAAAGTTGGCCTGATAGATGAACGAAAGCTCTACGTGACTTCGCAACTTTTACATTCCTCAATTGGACCACACCCATGACCGAAATGGATAACTACCTTCACCCAGCCAATGCACACAAACAACGATGCCCAAGATGCCAGTCTCCACTGAACACTGTTGTGGTTCACGGCCATGAACAATGTGTCGTGTGTAAATCTAACATCTTCGAGTGCTGCTCAGGGGATACATGTGAGACAGATCATAATTTGGCTGTCGGGTATAAAAGGGGATAATGGCCCAATGAAAGACACTGCTTATTATCTGCCTGGTATGGGCGGACGCCTTAACACTGGTCTTGGAAGGGGCATACATGATCGTGGCTACAAAGTAGTAGGGCGTGAAACTCGAGGTGATTTTCAGAAGTATAGCTTCCAGGATAAAATTGATCTTGTTGCAAACGATCTTGAGCAACACTTCTGGTATGAAGAAGCCAAAGTCATTGTTAACTCTTTTGGTGCTTACCTGTTCCTGCATGCCCAGCTCCAAATAAAACCCTATCCAGGTAAAGTCCTAATACTATCAACAATTATTGGTGGCTCTTATCATGATGAAACGATGATGAGGTTCTACCCCCCTCGTGCTGACGTACTAGCCCACGCTGTAAAAGATGGTGTGTTTCCCTGCCCACTTAACGCTGCGATACACCTGGGCTCAGTAGACTGGCAGAGCGGCCCTGAGGGCGTGATGAGCTTTGGTGAGGCGGTGGGTTTACCGGTGGGCGTTGTTGACGGCTAAGGGCATATGCTGAGCGTTGATTATGTCGGTGGATTACTCGATGAGCTATTGATGAAGTCAACAAACAAATTAGTTCAGCTTCAGTCGGCAGGTTTGTTGTAATGTTATCTGGTTAAGTTAACGATGAATGCTTGATCAATTTCAGACACTCAATGTGAAACAGGTTGATGGCAGTTCAGTGTCCAGCAGATATTACTGTGGTTGGACTACTGATGGTGTGGGGCAGGGATATGGTTCCGGCTACCCAATTAGTATGCTTCAGGGATGGCTGGAGAAGGCTATATAGCGACTTGGTGGTGGTGTAGTTTAAGTGCGAGAAAATCGACTATTTCAATCAGAAATGCCGTCTTTATTTGTACATCAGCTTTAAGTTGAACCGTGCCGCTGCTCTGGCTGAGTGGCTTCAATTATTGAGCGCATCGATTTTGATTGTCCCCTCAATCTGATGCTTGCAATCATTAGTCTGACAGCACCCGCGGGTGGCATGACTTCGGATTGTCTCTTAGGGGCGCTGTCAGGGTGTCTGTAGGCCGAAGGGAACCCTTAGAATTAAACAGGATCGAATTGGGTTCGATCGTTTTGTAATTATTTCATTTGATTTGGTCAAAGTATAATGGCATCCACTGTCATATTGGTAATTCAAATATGGCAGAAATTAAATGCAAGTCAGTGTTCGTGATAATAACGTCGACCAAGCCCTCAGGGCACTTAAGAAAAAACTCCAACGCGAAGGTGTCTTTCGTGAAATGAGGCTCAAAGAGGCTTTTGAAAAGCCTTCTGAGAAAAAAACTCGTCAAGCAAAAGAAGCCGTAAATCGTCAGCGCAAGCTCGCCCGCAAAAAAGCTGAGCGCGACGGCTAAATACTCAGAAAATTGTGTGAATAGTCCTCTTCTAAATATTCACAGGGCACCGTCTGTCTGATGCCTGCAATCATTAGTCTGATAGTAATTTATTTAATGATAAAGTTTGAGCCTCATCGCTCATTTCGCACACTTTCTGTTCGGTTCTGCGCATTTCCTAACAGAAGGCAGTGGCCTATATCTTTCGCCAACACGCAAGGGAGATTCCCATGACTTTTCGACCTGTAATGGGGACCACAAAAGCCCAACCTGCCATGGAAGGTGCTGGCGTGCATTTGCACCGCGTTTTTGGTTTTGGTGATACAACACAAACCGATCCATTTTTGATGATGGATGATTTCCGCAATGATGTGCCTGCACATTACGAGCGAGGTTTTCCTTGGCATCCCCACCGTGGAATCGAGACGATTACCTACGTTCTCGAAGGCGAAGTCGCCCATGGAGATTCGCTTGGTAACAATGGTGTGTTAGGTGCTGGATCAGTGCAATGGATGACCGCAGGATCCGGAATTTTGCACCAAGAGATGCCGAAAGGGAATGCGGCCGGACAGATGCACGGGTTTCAGTTGTGGGCGAATTTGCCGTCTGCGCTGAAGATGACGGATCCACGCTATCAAGATATTGCGGGCAATGATGTGCCGCAGATTATTGATGATGATGGCACGGTGGTGAAGATCATTACCGGTAACTTCTGGGGCAAAGCTGGCCCTGTCGATGGAATTGCGGCCGACCCGTTGTTCTTGGATGTGTCTATTCCGCCAAATGGGCGCAAGACTTTACCCGTAGATACCCGTGCCAATGCGTTTGCCTATGTCTTTGCCGGACAGGGAAGCTTTGTAGATGCCTCCACGCCCATTGGTGTGCGCGTGGAGAAAGAGGTCGCAGGCGAAGAGCTGAACATCCGCGATATGACTGGCAACAGGACGTTGGTGCGTTTTGGTAATGGCGATGATGTGACTGTACAGGCGGGGCCGGATGGTGTGCGATTTTTGCTGATTGCTGGCCGCCCTTTGCAGGAACCTGTCGCGTGGCATGGCCCGATCGTGATGAACACACAGGCCGAGTTGCAGCAAGCGATGCGTGATTTGCAGAATGGGAATTTCATTAAGGCCGCCCACTAGAACGCGTACACGCCCATGCAATTGTGTACATTAAACCCACCACGTTCTGTTGTTGCTTACACTCAGCGCCATTCACTCCCGGCTGCCATTCTTATCGGCTAGAGGCGCTACATGGGCTGGGTGTGAGGTTAGGTTAGCTGTGAGGAGGTGCTGCGAGTAATGGGTTGGACAAGTATGCGTAGTTCACTAGCTCGGTTTTTATGGACAATTACCTGCACCCAGAAAATACGCACAAACAACGATGTCCAAGATGCCAGTCCCCACTGAACACAGTTGTGGTTCATGGTAATGAGAAGTGTGTGGTCTGTCGGTCTAACATCTTCGAGTGCTGTTCAGGCGACACCTGTGAGACAGATCACAACTTGGCTGTTGGTTATCAGAGGGATTAGGGATGAGGAGCATGGTGCTGATCGAAATGGTTATCCTTTACTGATGCTTCGCTAAACTATTTGGTACGATCAATGCGATATCTCCACGCTCTAATCGAAAACTGACATGATTTGGCCTAAAGGTTTTTTCATTTTTGCAACGCTCGGAACGGTTGCCTCAGGTGCAGGATGTCCAACAGCCAGAATCATCACCGGTTTTTCAGAACCAGGCCGCCCCAAAAGCCCATTGAGAAATTTCATTGGATTAGGTGTATGAGTGAGGCAGGTCAAACCTGCGTGATGTAGCGCAGAAATCAGAAAACCCGTTGCGATGCCAACGCTTTCAGGCACGTAGTAGTTTTTGTAGCGCGTACCGTCTGCAAATTCGCCCCAACGCTGCGAGAAAATGATGATCAACCATGGCGCTAAGTCAAGATGAGGCTTGCTGGCGTCTGTTCCAATCGGCTCTAGAGCTTTGATCCATTCATCGCCGGCCCCACCCGCATAGAACTTTTTTTCTTCTTCCTCAGCCGCGAGACGGATTTGGTGTTTCACATCCGCGCTTGAGATAGCCACAAAGTGCCAAGGCTGGTGGTTCGCACCCGATGGAGCCGATCCCGCAGCCTTAATCGCCGCGTCAATAACAGCCTGAGGTACAGGCGTCGGGACAAAATCGCGTACCGAATGACGTTTGCGCATAAACTCCAGATGCGCTTCGGCCGCTTTAACGCTGTCATTTGCATTCATTTCGACCCGGTCGGGCAATTGGACAGCGCTGTAATCTAATTTTTCTTTGGCGAACACGTTAAGTTCCTCTTGCTCAAAGCTGTTTTCCACAACTTTTTGTTGAGGCGTGGCATTTTAGTACCCGAAAGCGCGAGCATATTCCAGATGAAGGCGTACCCAGGGCGTGTTCTTATCCTGTCACAGATTGGTTGGGCTGCTGTCTCACAAAAACAGCAACCAGCGTATTTCAGCTTACACTCAGCGCATCTCATACCCTTCTGCCACTCATGTCCAAAAAAAGGCGCAACAGCGGCTAGGGCGTGGGGTTAGATTGGCTGTGTGGGGCTGCAGGGCTGCCATCTCTATTCACGCACCAATTTTAAGTTAAACCGTGCCGCTGCTCTGGCTGAGTGGCGTCAATTATTGAGCGCATAGATTAGGTTGTGCCAGCAATTCAATTCTTGGTATCATTTGTTACAATTCTTTAATCCGACTTTATTATCGTCGTAGTTGGAAAAGGTATGTCGATTCCACCCTTATCAAAGGCTTCTTTGACTGAACGCGTCATGTCAAATTTGATGGACCAATAATCGCTACGATCGCACCAAACTCTTACGGTAAAGTCGACTGAGCTGTTGTTGAGGTTACCAACTTTTATTAACGGTTCAGGGGTGGTGTGGATGCGCTTATCATCGGAGATTAAACTCATTAATATGTCTTCAGCAACGTTAATATTACTTCCGTATGAAATGCCAAAAACAAAATCTACGCGACGAGTTTTATAGGCAGAATAGTTAGTGATCGACGACCCCCAAATTTGCCCATTTGGTACTATCACTTGGATATTATCAGGTGTCGCTAACTCAGTAGTGAAAATTGATATTTCTTCAACTGTACCTGAACTCCCACCTACAGAAACGTAATCACCCTTCTGAAACGGACGAAAAGCAATCAGCATTATGCCTGCTGCAAAGTTTGAAAGAGTACCCTGTAGAGCCAATCCAACAGCCAAACTTGCTGCTCCAAGTAAAGCAATTATGGAAGTCGTCTGCACTCCAAATTTATTTAAAATCACTGTGCCACCGAAGACAATCATTAAAACCTGCACTACTTTGCTTAAAAAAAGAAAAAGTGTGTCATCTAATTTTTCATATTTGTACCCAATGTGAATGATCCGATTTTTTATCAACGTCGAACACCACAAGGTGAGAAAAAGAATAGCAACAGCAACCGCAATATTGGTCACTGTATTTGCTAGCCATTCTGAGGAAAAAACGCTTTCTACCAAAATGTTCATATTATTACCTTTTCTGTATCTGAGGCGAACTTCTGGCTTTACAGTAACCTCTCTCAGAGAGCTTCGTAAGGGGGTTGCTCATTGTGTGTGTTTTGTCACCGCATTGTACAGAGGGTGGCGAGGGTCAGTTAAAAATACCTGCCAGTCTGCTATGGATGTGTTTGCAAGCTGTACTATTTAACAGGGTCAACAAGGGGTTTAGGAATGGAAAAAGTACAGTTAACTCGCCGGAAATTATTAATCTTTGGTTCAAGTTCTATGTTTGCTGCTCCATTGGCTGCTTTAGCTGCAAGCACTCTCCCTAAAATTCACGTAGTAAAAAATCCCCAGTGTGGCTGCTGCAATGCTTGGATGAATATTTTAGCGGAAAAAGGCTTCAATGTTACTGCGGAAGATCGTTCTGGTAGCCTTTTGAATAAATTTAAGATTGAGAGTGGTGTCCCCAGAGAAATGAAGTCCTGTCATACCGCTAAAGTTTATGGGTATTTTATCGAAGGACACGTTCCCGCCAGCGACATAAAACGTCTCATAGCAAGCCATCCTGATGCACTGGGATTAGCAGTGCCAGCGATGCCTTACGGTTCACCAGGGATGGGACCTGAAGATGAACGCGAAGCCTTTGATGTGTTTATTATAAGTGTTAACGGCACAGCAGAGGTATTTCAACATTATCCAAAAGCAGGGATACCCGTTTAAAGCTGGCCCCCTAAGCTGCTGATTCCTTTTTCGCTCAAAGGTACCCGGAGGTTGCCCCACTGCCTTGTTAGTTGGGTCTCCTATTTTCCGTCTGTAGTGTTAACCCACACGAAAATTCAAATTTTTTGGGTCAACAGATAAGTAATTTCAAGCCATGATAAAAATGGACAACTACTTACATTCTACCATCGCATATAGGCAGCCTCTCCACGACACACTTTCAAAGTGTTTAATTGAAGATTCATGCTTGACAGAATCCTACAAATTGGACGAAACAGCTTGAGAACATTACGTGAACATTTGAGGATGCTTTACATGCCTGTTTTCCCCGTGGAAGCATCTGTCGTTGCCAGTGGAATGCCGCTTAGACTTGTTGTTAGCCCGGCAAGTGCTGGATTTCCATCACCTGCAGGGGATGATCTTGAAGATGAGATCGATCCCATTTCCTGGGTGGTTCGTCATCCTTCATCTACTTTTTGGTGGCGTGTTGAAGGGGATTGTTTGTGGGATGCTGGTATACGTGATGGTGATCTCATTGCTGTGGATCGCTCGGGAAAACGACGGATAGGGCGGGCTGTGTTGGCTGTTGTCGAGGGTGCTGTGGCAGCTAAGATTCTCCGAAAGCGTGATGATCGTTATTTCCTGGCACCAGCCAACAGCCAAGAGAGGTTCCCTGATATCGAATTGACTGAAGATAGTGAGATTTGGGGTGTGATAGCGGGAATAGTACGCCGCTATGATCTAGAATGAGGAGGCCTATCGCTATTTCTGATAGTGCTAATTTTTACGTCTCAGCTGAACGCATCTTTGATCCCACACTGACTAACGTTCCAGTGATTGTGCTTTCGAATAATGATGGCTGCGCAGTAGCGCGATCTGATGAGGCCAAGGCGCTTGGTATCAAGATGGGGGAGCCTCTGCATCTGCTGCAAGACACGATCAAAGCACACGGTGTCCGCGTGTTTAGCTCAAACTACACGCTATACGGAGACATCAGTCGGCGCGTTGTTGACGTGTATGAGGACTTCACACCAAATGTGGAAATCTACTCGATTGATGAGTGTTTCTTGGATTTTAGTGGGTTCAAAGACAGAGAGGCGCATGCGCGTACAATGCGGCGTGAAGTTCTGCGCCGGATAGGTGTCCCAGTGCGTGTCGGGATTGCGCCCTCAAAGACGCTTGCAAAATGCGCAAATGATATTGCAAAGAGAAACCCCATATTTGCTGGTGTCTTGGATATGATGGACGACACCTTGGCAGATTGGCTTTTGCCAATGGTACCGGTGGGTGACATTTGGGGTGTTGGGCGAAAAACAGAGGCCAAGCTCAAAAAGCTTGGGATTAGAACCGCTGCAGATCTTAGAGATATGCCGACAAGACAGGCTCGTGCTGTTGGTACGGTTGTTTTGGAACGCACAGTTCTTGAACTCCAAGGTGAGCCTTGTTTGGCCTTTGAGGATGTAGAACCACAGCGCAAGGGAATGGCGGTCACACGTTCGTCAGGTCAGCCAATGATGGACTTTGAGACTGTGTTTCAGGCTGTGACCGCACATGTCACCCGTGCAGCTGAAAAGTTACGTCAGCATGGATTGGTTGCAGGGACGCTTACGGTATTCTTTCACACCAACCGATACAGGCCAGATAGGCCACAGTATTCGGGGTCAAGAACAACACGGATGGTGTCTATGTCGTCAGATACGTTCGAGTTGGTGCAAGCTGCTAGGCGATGTGCTGAAGCAGCGTGGCCCCGTGATAAAACTATGGAGTATGGCTTCACCAAAGCTGGCGTTATGGTCAACGATCTTTTGCCGATTGCGGATAGGCGTCAAACGCTTTTTGATAGATCAGATGCTTCGCCCAGCCCGGCCATGATAGCGCTTGATAAGATTAACGATAGGTTTGGTAAAAAGGCGATGGTGTTGGCAAGCGAAGGCCTGAAACAACCTTGGAAAATGCGCGCAGATCATCTTAGCCCGCGCTATACTACAAGATTATCTGATTTACCCGTTGTCAGATAAGAGGAAAAAATTCTTTTGAAATAAGTATATCCTGTTTTCGGGCTACCCCCTGTCATACCTATCATATGTGTCATAACCTGACCCATAATATGATAGATATGACAAGTATGATAGCTACTGCGCGATAAGCTTTCCTTCGGATCGGACAGCCAGTCCAAGTTCAACCAGCTTATTTAAGCTTACACTCAGTGTATTCACACCCGTCTGGCACTCATGTCCAGCCATAGGCACTGCATGCGTTGGGTGTAAGGTTAGGCTGGCTGTGAGGGCCGGCAGGAACGCCATCTCTATTCACGCACCACCTTCGAGCTAAACCGTGCCGCTGCTCTGGCTGAGTGGCGTCAATTATTGAGCGCATAGATTAGGCTGGCCAGTAATCAGATGCTGGAAAAGGTTATTCTGACACCACCCCGCCTGCCATCCTTATCGGCTAGAAGCGCTACATGGGCTGGGTGTGGGGTTAGATTGGCTGTGTGCCTCATAACAAAGGGGGCAGCCAACCGACTGCCCCATGCTTTGTGCTTTTGATCGCTCTGCTTCGAACTTGTGCTGTAGATTGAACTGCAGACTGCTACGTGTGCTGTTGCCAACACGGTCAGCGATGATCGTCGTGTTTAGTGAGGTCAGGCCATCACGCGAGCTGGACGAGATGCCTAGCTCTGCACCACTGCCACAGTTGTTCGCCGTGCTGGCCACTTTGACACGTTCGCAAATGACGCGGGGTGCGAAGCTAAAGAGAGAACTGCTCTCAGAAGCCGCCAGCCCATCCATTGGCACTCTGAACTCGGGGCGGAACATGATGGTTGCTGTAGAGACGCTCCCAGCATCAAGGCTGAGGGCGTCATCTGTGAGGCCATAAGCAACACCTGTGAAGCCGACATTGCCAATAGTAGTTTTACCGTAGGTGATGCTCAGCTCAGGCAGAATATCATACCCCGTTTGTTCAATGACACCCGAGACTGCTGCGCCAAGTGTCGCTGTTTGGGTCGTGTAGTCACTCGTTAGATAAAGCGTGTCGTCGGCCATCTTCAAGTCGTTGCGGCCAACACCAAGTGACGCAAAGCCCTCCAAGAATAGGTTCTCCTGTAAGGCTTGCACGAAGTACCCACCAACACTGACGCCATACCTGTCTTGGGGACCTGCGAAGCTGCCCTTAATGTTGGAACGACTTACTTCACTGCCGAGATAATATCCAAGCATAGCTTGCTTCGACAGCATCTGCTCCCAAGCGATCTTCCCGTTGATGGTTGCTGTGGTAGAACCTGTCTCAGTGTCGCGCTGTAGATCAAAGTCACCAAACACGAGGCGGCGCTGTGTCCCTTCAAAGTTACCTGTCTGCGCGAAGAAGTTGCCTTGTGTGGAAATATGGTCAGCGGAAGCGACTGCAGCACCATCGATGTCGAAGGCTTCATTATTTCGGAATGCAAAGGCAGTGGTATTGCCATCTTGCATTTTTGCGCGGCTCGTCAAGAACCGCTCGCGTGCTTTACGGGTAAGGCGTGTGTTACTTGATAAGGCATTGCTGAGAGAGCGTTGTGCATCACTGGTAATGACTGAGCGTATTGTCGCTTCCTTTGCCGCAAACTCTGAGGCAGGGCCGCCAGATGCGATTGAAAGTGTATTAGAGGCCGTGTTTGCATTGCCCGCAGTGTCTGTAACTAAGTTAGCTGCAATGCTTATAGACACAGTCGTGTCAAGCGTTGGTGTAACTGTGAAGGTGTAAACAGGAGCGTTGCCGGTCACCAAGGAAGATGCAGTGCCATTGGTAATTGTAATGTCATTAAGGGCGAACCCCGTTACGGCTTCAGAGAATGTAGCTGTGACAGTAAAGTCTGCGGTAACGACGCCGCTGGGGCCGGTTAGGGTGACCGTGGGGGCAGTTCCGTCATAAGTGACGCTTCCTGTACCACTGGTATCGCCTTAAGTGATCCTGCGTTGCCCGCCGCATCACTTAAGGCGATACTGTAAGTCACTGATCCTGCGGTATCACTTGCATTTGCGGTATAGGTAGCCGTCCAAGTATTCCCACTTGTATTGGCGTAGGTGACTGAGGTGTCCGTTATGGCGTTGCCACCCGACAGGAACGTAACTACTGGAGTAGATATTGTCTCAGAAGCTGTAAATGTAAGAGTTACAACATTATTTGAGACAGCTAGTATGAAATATTTGCGCTTATTGGTCATAAATGAAAAAGCGTAATGGTTTAGCGTCGAGAAAATACTTCAATGGCCAAGTAGGCCGTACTTGGTCCGGCCACTTTTTGCGTAGTGAACAACCGATAGTTTGTGCCATCATGCTCAAAAAAAACAGAACCGTTTTCACATCCATATTTGCCAAAGTTGTTGATCAAGTCTTCCTTCTCCATCAACTTATAGCCTCCATTATCATCATTTATAAATACCATCGTGAATTGTTTGTTACAGTCATTAACATGCCATTGGTCTCTGTAACCATAGATGTCAGGCAAACCATCTCTGTTTACATCACCAGTTAGTAGTTTGTTTTGCCCATGATAATCGACAGCGATAGATTGCAATAGATTTATAGATTTTCCATCTAGATTTTCGAAAAACAAAGCATTTGCCTCTCTTTTGCAATCTTTGTTCCGATCAAAATATTTTTGGTTTTTTGGTTTTTCGCATTTGACTTTAACATCCAAAGCAAGCGTATCCTCGTCACCGTCCTTATCGAAATCTGTCATATGGGAAATCCAAGGGCGATCGAGTAAATTAAAAACCGTTTTTGTGTCATCCTCAAATGTGCCTTGCTTATAATCTATGTTACCAGTCCAAGTTAAAAATTTAGTTTTATCTCGTGGCCGTTCTCCAAGTTTGTGTTTTGCAATTTTACTGAATTTCAGTTTGCCACTATTAGACCTCACATCTAACCAGCATAATTCCAAGCCAGCTTTGTCTGCACAAGGGCCAAACATCATTCCACCAGCACCGTTTTGGGTGAAAGCTGTAAAGCCATTATCCAGCAACTTGTTTATAAAATAATTCTTACATTTACCCGTTTTTAGATTGCAATGTTCTATCCCACTTCGCTTACCGGGAACTCCATAGTAGTGGTCCATTACCTCGATATGGCCGTCTTGATCAAAGTCGCTTATCATTAAGTCATGGGAGAATTGGGATGTGCCGAAAGACTTTAATGTGTTTTGGGATGGGCTAAAAATATAATTTTTATCCTTCCAAGAACTGCCGTTCTTTAGCCTTATTCTACCATCTTCTTGGTTCGCTAAGAGTAATAATTCGGTGTCGCCATCTAGATCGATGTCTTTAAAAGTGAGACGCCTAGGTACTAGCGCGAACTCCCACTCTTTGGCTGAAATATTTAGCCCATCTTGCAATAAAGAGGGGTCTTTTATTTCTACTGTGACCAGATGAGTTTTGGGTCTTACATCGCTGTCAGTGCCGTATTCTACGGTTTGATCGTATGTGTAAGCGTGTAGTGATACCCCGCCAGTCGTTGTTGGCTGAGCCTCTAGCATCATCATAGTGTTCCAAATATTTGTTGCGCCTTGATGCACAGGCACTTCGTAAGGGTGATCAAGCTCGGCCAAAACAAAGCAATCAGATTTGGAGTACAAACGGAGATTGCGATAGAAAACATCTCGGCATTTTGAAGCTTTGAATGGCTCTCTTGCGATCGTATCTAAAATCAATTCGCTCGCATCATTTGCTTTCTCCGCTGCAAGTTTCAGATCAGCAATCTCGTTATCATCGAGTTTGCCATCATATAAAGAATTGTTATCCGTATAAAAAGTTTCCAGGGCTCTTTTAGTCTTGCCGCCGTAAGAACCATCAACTGTGCCAGCATTATAACCAAGTTCATTGAGTATGCGTTGGGCAGACGATACCGTGTCAGACAGTACTGGGGAGGCAAACCCAAACGTTAGCAAGATAGCTATTGAAAGTTTTCTTGTCATTAAGGTGTCCTTAGAGCTAAATTTCTTAATATACTTCATATCAACCAGACACAAAATTTCCCGTCTGTAAAGCCATATGAATGTCAATCAATCAAAAAAGATATCAAAATGAAACAGCAGTTGGTTTAACATTGAGAGTACGCGAAGTGCGGTGAGGGCAATTCAGTGTCCACCTGAAATTACGGACAAAATAGACGGTTTAACCACTGATGGCGTGGGGCAGGGTTACGATTTAGGTTATCCCATGACTGTGCTTCAGGAATGGTTCGAGAAGGCGATATAGCGGCTTGATGACTGTTAATACGCTTGTAACAGTGTGACGGCTGAAGCAATTTAACGATATGTATCAGATACAGGAAAAATTAAGATTATTCATCCTCGCCGCTTCAATCTTTTCTTGCAGCTTGGCAGAAGCCGAACAGGTCACTTTTTCTGATAATTGGACCGAACAGGCTTTTTCTTTGTTTTCCAGTAATGAGTTTGTTCTGAATGCTGATACCCTTAATCTAAGTTCTGAAGGCACAGTATCCATTTTGTGGAAAAAGTTGCCTCCTTCAATGTGGGAGGCCAATCAAGCAAATTGGGATTGGGCAGTCGAAGTATCAGTGCCTGCCACTGACCTCACTGTGAAAGGTGGCGATGATCGAAATCTGTCCATTTATTTTGTGTTTTCGCCTCAAGAATATTTACCTAGGTCCAGAGGTAAACTGACTGATCTTCTTAACAATAAAAATGTGAAGTGGTCCGGCAAAACTGGACAGCGTGCTAAGATGTACCCAACATTGACGACAGGATACACAAATGACGAAGAGACGCAGTTTTTCAGACAAGTTCAAAGCTACGGTGGCGCTTGAATCGCTTCGTGGAGACAAGACGGCGCAAGAGATTGCGGCCAAGCACAAAGTTCATCCAACGCAGGTGACGACGTGGAAACGACAGGCCATTGATGGGCTGACTGGAGTATTTTCCGATAAGGTCAGGCGGATTGAGGACAACGAGGCTGAGGTTAAAGAACTTCATGCGAAGATCGGCAAGTTGGCGGTCGAAAATGATTTTTTATCACAAGGGCTGAAGCGATGAGCCCGAGTGAACGCAAGGCGATGATCAATCGAGACCGCACTGACCTGAGCCTGACCAAGCAGTGCAAGCTGCTGAAGATCAGCCGGTCATCGTTGTATTACGTGCCCGTTGGCGTGAATGCAGAGACGTTGGCGCTGATGAATGAAATCGACCGCGTGTTCACCAAATACCCGTTCTTCGGCAGCCGCCAGATCGCGGCTTACTTGCCGAGAAATGGGTTCCATGCAAGTCGCCATCGTGTCCGGCGTTTGATGGGCATCATGGGACTACAAGCGATCTACAAAGGGCCAAACACGAGCAAGAAGCACCCTCAGCATTGCATTTATCCATACCTGCTGAGAAAGTTGCCGATCACGCGACCAAACCATGTTTGGTACAGCGACATTACCTACATTCCGGTCCGGCGCGGGTTCCTCTATTTGGTGGCGATTATGGACTGGGCGACGCGCAAAGTGCTGGCGTGGCGGCTCTCGAACACGCTGGACGCCAGCTTCTGCGTTGACGCATTGAACGAGGCCATCGCCAAATACGGCAAGCCAGAGATAATGAATACCGATCAAGGATCGCAGTTCACGGGTTCAGCCTGGATCACCACTTTGACCGAGGCGGAAGTCAAAATCTCAATGGATGGGCGGGGGCGATATCTGGACAACATCTTCATCGAACGGCTGTGGCGGTCATTGAAGCAAGAGGCCGTCTACCTGCACGAATTACAAGATGGCTTCCAAGCCAAACGGATGATCAAAGACTGGATCAGCTTCTACAACTCTGAGCGACCGCACACGGCTCTCGACAAGCGAACCCCAGACAACGCATTCTTTGACACAGAACGAAACCAAAAGGCGGCATAAACTCAACCAGATTACATCTTAGCGGAGCCGCAAACCTGTCCGAATTAGTGGGACCACTTCAACTGCATGGATGCTTGAGACATTACCACTTAAGTAAATCCAGAACGCAGCCAAGCAACGAAACATAAGCCAATGTTCTTGATAGGACACTTATTAAATGTCACCCTGATATTCAGCAGTTTTATTATCATCCACTGTGGAACTCACCATGCCGAACAAGATACTCGTCATTTTATCGTTTATCGTAATGCTGGCGTCCCCAGCACTTGCTAATTCAGTTGCTCAGTCACAACGCATGTTAAATCAGCTTGGCTACAATGCTGGTCCTGTTGATGGTGCGTACGGTGGGAAGACACGGACAGCACTTGAGAAATTCTATGCTGATAATGCTTCGTCATATGATGGCAAACTTGATGCGAATGAAGTTGTGGATTTGACGGCGGCGATGGATGCGGCAGGTCTGGTTTCTTATCAAGTTGCTAAAGTCAATGAATTCAATGGAAAGCACTTTGCGCCAGAATTCAAAGTGAAGGAAAAATATGCACTCCCATTGAAATCTATGACGAGCGAAGGCTTCGGAGTGACAGGTCCAAATAAATACGAATGGCGTTACCGCTTGAAGTCCTTCATGCACAACTTTTATGCAGCTGGTGATTTTACAGGTGATGGTATTCAAGATTTTGTAGTAACTGCGTTCCGAGCCGAAGAGGTAGTAGATTCTAGCGATAGCGAGAGCGTAGTAGTAGCAGAAGACCGAGTGTCAGACAAACGTTCATTCAAAGTTTTCTCAGGTGATGATCGTACAGGCTGGGCTAACGACTACTATCGTAGTGGCGGCGAAGATATCACGGATCGTTTCATTGAAGACCCGAAAATGGCAGGGATTGCCGATAGTCAATTAAGTAATCAACTGCCAATAGTCGCAGATTTTAACGGCGATGGGATTGATGACTTGTATATTGCATCTGCTATTCACTCAAAGCGCAGCAGAAATAGTGGCGGCGGTGCGTTTTTTGGTGGTTGGCATTCATATTATCTTTCTCAACCAGACGGCACGTTTGTAGAGAGTAGTCGTGAGATGGTAAAGGGCAAGTTCGTAGAACGTAGCACAGGACGTTATACAGAATTTTCTCACCGTTCAGATGCAGGCGATCTTGATGGAGACGGCGATATTGACTTAATTCATACAAGTGTCACTTGGAATGGCAGCAATGGATATCTCATTTGCATGTACAATGACGGCACTGGTCGTATGACTAGCAAAAAGTGCGGTGAACAGCGCGGACACAATGTGAAAATTGGTGACTTCAACGGAGATGGTAATGCAGACCTAGTGGTTTTGACACCTGACTATGCTTGTGAGCGACAGCACAACCCATCTAAGATGAAATCAAGTGACCGTAAACGCTTCACTTCACGTGTTATCTTTGGCGATGGTTCTGGTAAGTTTTCAAATCGCAATAGCGCAGTCTTCAACAAGAACTTTGAAGGTTATGGTAAGCAACAAATGCATAATGGCGATGATGTTATGCTGTGTTCTGTACCGTCAGCAAATGTTGCGGATGTAGATAATGATGGTGATTTGGATATCATTGGCAATACAATTGGTCATCTATATGTAGGTGGTTACTTTCAGATTTTCTTGAATGATGGTGCGGGTAACTTTAGCCTTGGTCAGCAAATCATCGGAAAACAACCCAACATGCAGTACAGCTTGAAAAAGGGAAATTGGCCAACTCATGAAAGTGGTCACTCAAGTCAAGGTTATTGCTTCAATATGCACACTGTAGATTTTAATGATGATGGATTTATTGATTTCATGTGTGATGGTGGGTTTTTTCAACCGGTCGATGGAAGAGTGCTTGTAAATAACGGTGACGGTACATTTAAAGATGCACCAAAGTGGTTAATTAATAAGCACGTTTCAGCATTCTAATTCCAACTCCGCCACAGGAGCGTTAACTACGACGTTTCTAGGGTCTGGACTCATTGAGTTTCAAAGCCAGTAGATGACGAGTGGAATAGCCCCCTGAAAGTGGTCCACCAACTGGGATAGGATATCCCTCAAATTGGAGGATCAGCGATGGCTGGAAAACGAGAGAAGCCCGAAGAGATTGTATCGAAGCTTCGGCAGGTTGAAGTTCTGCAGGGGCAAGGAGCGACGATTGCCGAGGCGGTGCGCCAGATCGGCGTGACGCAGCAGACATTCTATCGATGGCGGAAGCAGTATGGTGGGATGCAAAGGTCGCAGTTGGTTCGTCTGAAAGAGCTGGAGAAGGAGAACCAACGGCTACGGCGGGCGGTGTCTGATTTGACCTTAGACAAGCTCATTCTGAGCGAAGCCGCGAGGGGAAACTTCTAAGCCCTTCACGTCGCCGCAAATGCATCGATCATGTGCGGCAGGAGCTGGGCGTATCCGAGCGCCGCGCCTGCCGCACACTTGGTCAGCATCGCTCCACGCAGCGCAAAGTTCCGCAAGGCCGTGCTGATGAGGAGCGTCTGACCGACGATATCATAGAGCTGGCGGACAAGTATGGCCGTTATGGCTATCGTATGGTGACGGGTCTGCTCAACAATGCGGGCTGGTGTGTGAACCACAAGCGCGTGGAGCGGATTTGGCGACGTGAAGGGCTGAAGGTCCCACAGAAGCAAAGAAAGAAGGGACGGCTCTGGCTGAATGATGGATCGTGCGTGCGTCTCAAGCCTGCACGTCCAAATCATGTTTGGTCCTATGACTTCGTCCAGGATCGCACTGCTGACGGGCGGGTCTATCGGACACTGAACATCATCGATGAATACACAAGGGAGGCGCTGATGATCCGCGTCGATCGAAAACTCAACTCAACCGATGTGCTGGATGCGCTGACGGACCTGTTCATCCTGCGCGGTCTGCCAGAATATATCAGGTCCGACAATGGGCCGGAATTTATTGCTCGGAAGGTGAGGGACTGGATCGCAGCCGTCGGCACCAAGACGGCTTACATCAAACCCGGATCACCCTGGGAAAATGGATACTGCGAAAGCTTCAACGCCCGGTTCCGCGACGAACTGCTCAATGGCGAACTGTTCTACAGCTTAAAGGAAGCCCAAATCCTGATCGAGGAATGGCGCATTCACTACAACACCGTCAGGCCACACAGTCCATTGGGCTATCGTCCGCCTGCACCAGAAAGTATCGTTCGGATGGACCAAAGGCCGATAATGCACTAACATTTAAATTGGACCACCCGATGGGGGCACGCCACCTCAGAAGTTTACTACTGAGACTTTTGCAAAGTGGTCGTTGGTGCAGGACGCATGTGGGAATTAACCAAGCCATTAGTACTTCAGACTCTTTGCACACAGTATAAAGTGCAGGTCACAGATCCAAGCTGGCCAAGGAACCAACGATTGTTAATCTTTTTATGTACTTCACCGTAAAATGCTATCAAAAATCATAAGGGTCCTTGCAACCCAGTGGATAAACACCAGTAATAACAGGATACTCACAGATCGCCGAGGAGCGCTCCAGATACTGGAACTTCAAACAAGCTAAACTCGCGCACTTGTTCCGAATTTTGATCCAATCTCGTTGTGATTGCTTTAAGTGAGATTGCGCACCAGCACCGATCCCCGCAGCCCTCATCACACGATAATTATTAGCCATTAAATCGTCCAAGGTAGAGAGCTCTGGATTGGAACAGATTGTCTTTTCAACATAGGTCATAGCCTTATTGCAATCAAATGATGCAGCATTAGCCTTGCCGAACCCTTGTAGGGTCAGACACAAAACAGCCAGACTCAACAGTCTCACAAAATGGGCAACGTAAAATAGCATATTCATTTCTCCAGATTGGATTTTCGCCTGAAAGTTCACTGCGACGCAAATACATGAAACAACTTACCTGTAACAATTTGACCACTAAAAATAACTAAAAAATACGTCAGAAAAAGTCTAAAATTGATTATTCAATTAACAACTGAAATTGTGGTGTTTTTCAATCCAGCTGCGTTAACTAACGCAAAAAGCACCGCAGCATTCTTGGGATGCAAGCGGATACAACCAGCTGAAGCCGGGGACCCCAGTCGATCAACTTGGTCGGTGCCATGTACAGCAAAGTTGCCGTTATAAAATATTGAATACGGCATCGGCGCGTTGTTGTAACGGCTGGATTTGTGGTTCTTTGACAGCCACTTCGCAGTCCAGGCTCCCTTAGGAGTCACTTTACCCTTTCGTGCCGTCGAAACCAACCATTCGTGCGTAGCAACGCCACTTTGGTAAACTTTCATCTTTTGCCCAGAGAGACTTACCTCAACAGTAATTGTGGGTGAACGCGTGCTTTCATTGGTCTGTTCTGCAGCCAGAAATGAGGGCCCGAAAATCAACAGTAACGATAACGAGACTATCGTTCTAGAGGCGATAATTAGAAAAACTCGTTTAAAATAGTTTAAAATTAAAACGCAAAAGGTCCGTAGCATTCTCATCGCTGATTACTCTCGTGTCAAAGGTTGCAGATAGATAATGGTCTAAAAGACTCGACTTCAAAAATCGAGAACATATTATCAATATGAGAGTTAAACCGATTCTTGAAGGACTTATAATGAATTTATTGAAAGCTGGGCTCTTTGCCCTCACGGTTTTAACGCCACTGAAAGCACTTGGGCATGAGGCCCCAATCCGCGTGGTAGTTCTAGGCGAAGATAGCGATCGTAACGCTGTGAGCCGTTCCAGCGAAATCTACACCAGAGTTGTTGCAGAGCTTCAGCAGTCGCTCATTCGCGAAAACATCACCGTCATCGATGAAGACATGATCGCAGTTAAGTTGGGTTTTTCCTACAATGAAGATCGCACCAAACAAGAGCTGATCCAGACACTGTCGATTGCAAATGAGACAACAGATGCGACAGTCCGCAGTCGTCTTGGTATTGTTTTTGCTATTTTCCCAAACATCCAAGAAATGTCCATGACGCGCAAGCTGACTGTTCGTGTGCGCGGTCAGATTTATGATCTCAAGACGTTGCGCGCATTATCGTCGTTCGAAGTCAGTGCACCTGAGACAGTTACGCTGCCAAAGAAAGCCAGCATGTGTAACGATATGTGCGTCGTTGAAAAAGCTGGTGAGGTGTCGCGGGAGCTGGCACGTGAGCTTGGTGCAGTGCTGTCTCAGAAACTTCATATCGTTATAGAAGACAGCGCTTACTCTGGAAGCATAACAGGCTCTGCATCGGGTGGTGTTGCTGCGGGAGATGGTGTTCTTGAGAGCGTTTACACGCTTGAGTTTAATTTAATGAAGAACTCAGATGTCTTGCGGGCAGTGCGTGCGCTGGAAGCAAGCGTTGTTCGTGAAGTCGAGCTTATGAAGTCTAACACCACACAACGGATTTACTCTGTAACGACAAATAAAGATTTGGGTGATTTGGAAGAGCGGATCATGATGCTATTACTCGATCTTGGTGTTGATATTGACCGTCTGCGTTTCAGCTCGTTTGGAACAAAGCTTTCAATCGAAGCGCTATAAAGCACCACGGTCATGAAGATTGGAATATTGATAAAAAGTTTGTTGGGGGCATTGATGCTTGCACCCAACTTCGCTTGGTCTGACGCAGATACATCTAAAGTTTTTCTTTTAGCCAATCAAACTGAACTCAGTACCAAAGTCGCCACGTTGGGAGTGTATAGCGCACTCGATGAAAAGCTGAGCGAGTTCATGCGTGCTCAGCAGCTTGACACCCGTTCTAACCTCAACAGTACGAAAGAGGTTACCAGTTTTGGTAAGCCAGGTCTGCTGCAAGCTATCCGTAGTGTGGATCTCTCGGATGATGACTTTGCAATAACATACTCGATTGCACCGCATATCAAAGACGGCGCGGCGGCTCGCATGTTGAAAGCAAGCGCTGAGGGTGCGATTTACAATGCTGGCACTCAAGAAATGTTGACGACGTTCAGCATAACAACGCCAGAAAACGCCGTACTGCCGGAGAACGCAGATAGCTGCCCCCAGAGCTGCCTTGACGCGGCTATGTCTGATCTTGTCAACGATCTGGCGCGTGAGATGAGTTTTGTGCTCGCTCAAAAAGTATCGTTCATCCAAGAAGATCGTGTTGTAACGGACACCACGGATGTAAACGCTATCAAGAACAGGCTGAGTGCGAGCACAGCGCGCAAACCAGTTAGAAAGACGGTTACAGCCAACTCAGGTAACTTTGATGTCGATGTTGCACGATCTATAAACATCGAGGTCTACTTCGACTTTGATAGTGCTGCCCTGAAGCCTAAAGCAATCGAGCAGCTCAAACCTCTCGGTGAAGCTTTGTCTTCAGCTGATCTTGGTTCTGGTCGGTATCTGATCATGGGGCACACAGACGCCAAAGGTTCAGCTGCATACAACCAAACGCTCTCTGAGCAGCGAGCGGCATCTGTGCGCAAGTACCTTGTCCAACGCTTTCTGTTACAGCCAGATGCCTTAGTCAGCATTGGGCTTGGTGAGACGCAGCTAAAGCGCCCTGCAGAGCCAAATGCAGGAATTAACCGGCGCGTTGAGATCAGCTTACTTCTAGAGCCATTGAATGTTCCCGCGCCAAAGCCAGTAACAGGGCTGAATACCTACACTCTGAGCTTCAAGCTCTTCTCAACTGCAGATGTTCTCAAGATCACGAAAGCTCTTGAAGCAAAACATGTTCGGGAAGTGGATCTCCTCAAGTCCAACACAACCTCAAGAATTTATTCCGTCGAGACCAAGCTGTCTGCAATGGAGCTCGAAGAAGCGTTACTCATGATCATGTTAGACGCGGGAGTGAATGTGGATAGCATACGGATACAGGTATCTGACGAGGCGATCAGCTTAGAAAAATTATAACGAAGAAAGTCACAAACAATGAACGCTTATATCCGCCCTATTTTGATTAGCTTGTTTTTGACCTTTGTGGCTTCACTCAATGCCGCTGCAGATGAAGTAACAGATGTTATTAACGAAGTTGCTGCGAAGCTTGTTCAGCAGCTACCGATGGACAAGAAGATTGCTCTTAAGTCGCTCTCACCAGAGGAAACGGGGCTACCTGAAGACTTCTTGCGGAAGCTCACTTCTGACTTAGAAGCAGCTCTCCTTACTGCATCGGACTTTGAAATTAACTTGGCAAATCGATTATCCTTGGAAGAAGTTTGGCAAGAAGCTATCGAATTCAACAATGCGGATTTTGACGATTTGTACAAAGATGCAAACGCAGACGTGATGCTGATGATGTCGCCTCGCGCGATCTCAAAAGGAGTGGAAATTGCAATTACAGCGTACGCTTTGACCGGTGACAGCGTCGGTAAGACGTTGGCATCTAGTGGATCAGTGCTTCTACCGATTGATCTACAAGCCAACCTTGGCGTTGATGTTAACGATTTGAATAAGCAGATGGCGCAAGTCTTGGCTGAAATCGAAAAAGTAGGTCAAACAGGTGGATTGATATCAAACCCAAATACTTATGCTGAATTTTATCATAATGCTCGAATGTTACAACAAAGAGGAGAAGTAGATTTAGCGATTGCCAATCTTGAACAGGCAATAAAACACGGTAACAACAATGGGTTTATGTTTTTTGATCCTATTTTTGATTTCAGTACATTGATCAAAGCAAAATATGGTGAGCGTGGTGCGCTGAAATATGTTGAAAAACGCCTAAAAAAAGATGTTTCTACATTGGTTGGAATAACACTTTCGTTGCTCAACGATGATAGCTGGGATTCAAAGTACCTGGTGCAAGATATAAATAGTGGCAAAGATTTTCCTCCTGCGCTTCTAGCACTTTGGCTGAAACACAATTTTGAGCATTATGGAAATGAAAGCACTATAGTAATGATGGGAGTGCGCCGAAAAGTATCTGAATTTATCATAAAAAGTAAAAAGACAGGGCAATTTTACAATGACTTTATAGATAATGTGCGTGCATCAAATTTTCTTGATACTATCCCTGGGATTGCAACCCCTCCTCCCAAGCCACGAAACAAATTTTATTATAATTTTGGTGCGTCAAATGGAAAATCAGTTATTAAGCGATTAGCGATTTGGGACCCAATAAGCACCATTGATGTGATACGTATTTGCGCAAAGTATAAATCTAATAGGGAAATATGCGAAGATATTGACTATAATTGGCTCGTTACCAATCGAAAATATGTCGATCCGTACCTCTTCAAAGATCGCTCAATCCCTAATTCTTTGCCTGCCTGGGTCGAGAGACTCGAGATAGCTAACGACAAAAAGTTTGAGTGGGATAGATCATTATTTAATGAAGTTTTTGAGATAAAAAGTGATTTTCCCCTATTATGGACCAAAGAAATCAACTGCATTGTCAGCTACCAGTATACTGATGCTGCAGGATTTACTGTTAAAAGTTCGCCTTCTCCAAGAGACGTTTTTGTCGATGAACGTGACCACAGTAAAGTAAAGCTTAAGTCAATAATGGACTGCATAAATAGCGTTGATCCAGAGTTTAAAATTATTTCTTATCCAAAAAATGTTGTTCCAACAGTCTTTTCTTGCGGTGTCGAGAATAGCGTTGCCACGATCACAAACGTCCAGAACTTCACAAACCTGCGCCAACAAGCTGGCTTGAACGGACAGGTGATTGGGCAAGTACCACTTGGAGCTTCCGTATCAGTCGTTAATCCTGGTAACTTTTTGAGATACGACAGATGCGCTGCTACTTGTAACGGAAAAAACCAAAACGCTATTAAACAATGCATCGATAACAACGATGTTTGGATTGAAGTGGAGCACAATGGGCGCAGAGGCTTTCTGAGTAGAAAGTTTCTTGAATAGATTTTTCTGATCCTAAAAAATCATTAGTAGCGTGCGTCTTGCAGCCAAAAATGGAGCAAAAAAATGACAATCAACATCAAAAACCTGTGCATAGCCCTAGTATTTGCAATGCTCGCTCCATTTCAAGTTAGTGCAGATGAAGTAACAGATGTTATTAACGAAGTTGCTGCGAAGCTTGTTCAACAGCTACCGATGGACAAGAAAATTGCTCTTAAGTCGCTCTCACCAGAGGAAACTGGGCTACCTGAAGACTTCCTGCGCAAGCTAACCTCAGATTTAGAAGCCGCTCTTCTCACAGCATCTGACTTTGAAATTAACTTAGCAAACCGTGCTACAATGGAAGATGTCTGGCAAGAAGCTGTTGAGTTCAACAACGCGGACTTTGACGAATTATTCAAAAGTGCAAATGCTGACGTTATGTTGATGATGTCCCCAAGAGCTATATCAACAGGGGTTGAGATCGCCATTACAGCGTACGCTTTAACCGGTGACAATGTGGGTAAGACTTTGGCGTCAAGCGGTTCAGTACTTCTGCCCATCGATCTAAAAGCAAACCTTGGTGTTGACGTTAACGACTTAAATAAGCAGATGGCGCAAGTTTTGGCTGAGATTGAAAAAGTCGGTCAAACGGGTGGCTTGATTTCTAATCCAAATACCTATGCTGAATTTTATCACAATGCCCGCCTTCTCCAACAGCGTGGAGAAGTTGATCTGGCGATGCGAAACTATGAGCAAGCCCTGGCAGAGGGATATTTGTTTGTGGATCCCTTGCTTGATTTATTAGACCTCGCGAATGCTCGTTATGGACCCAAGGGAGCAGAAAAATATTTCGAAAAAAAGGTCTCACCTGAATTAAATGAAAGCTTGTTGGAGATTGTAATTGTACAACAACTATCTGACAAAGACTTTGAAATAATATCAAAGATAAACAAGTCTGAGATCTCTTTCTCGCCAGCGCTTGCTCTATGGTTACGGAGCTCTGCAAAGCGTCTAAAGCAACTGAGAGACGGCAATCTAGGGTTCGAAAAGAAAGCGCGAATTGACGCAGCACTTTTGACGGCAGTACGGATCGTTAAATCTGAACTCGATAGGGGCACATTTTCAGATTATTTCATTGATAAAATCCGTAGCTACGAATTTGGTGATAAATATGAAGCAGAGGCGTTAGAACAGGAACTCAACCGTGCGTATGTACACCGCATAGATTTTGTTCATGAGTATCAATCAAAGAACTCGCTAAGCATTCAGCCACAAATTTGCAAGTGGGCTGGGGCTGGAAACGAAGTGTGGGCTAAAAACGAAGTGTTTGAGTTATCTTTGGAAGGTACACCTCTTTCAAGAGTGCAGCTTCCGGAGGTCCCTGCCGACATTAAAGCAAATTTGGATGCAGAAATTGCGAACATTTGTTCTGAAGAGCGGAAAGATCAATATTCTCTGGCAGTTAAGGGGCGCTATGTCGATAGGTTCAAAGGTACAGATTTTATTTATGACGCCGAAGGCTTTTCTGGAAGTCCGTGCAGGCTACAGGGTAATGTTAGTGTCGAGCATCCTCTTTGGGATGGTGGGCGAACTCAATACCGTTTAACTACGGACGCTACAGTAGCTGAAAAACTTGCTTTCACAGCACCGGAACTTATGCCAATCGGGATGTATGGCTTGAATGGAGATTATGCGGTCTACGCAGATGCATGTTTAGAAATTGTTACAGCTGATGGTCAGGGAAGGGTAGGAAATATACCAGAGGGCGAGTACGTAATTCCATACCTAGGCGGTTTAATCATCACGGATCAGATAGATTACACACAACCAATCTTAGTGTATTATAAAGAGGTTTATGGGGATGGTTCTGTCTCTCCCGCTAACATCATGACTGATGGAACTTATATTAGTCGACTAGGACCAACAGTTGGTGGTGGTAACCAAGACTGGGGCTTTTCATATGAACGGACCTTAAATAACTGGATGTTTGCGCCTGGTTTATTGCAAAGCTCAATTCTGCAAAATGACATAAAGAAAATTGTGTATAAAGATTTATCAGGTAAAGAAAAAGTTCTTACTAATATTGAGTATGTTGACCCCTATTCTGGTACATTTTTGCCAGAACAGTATGCCTATACGCCTATCAGAGATAAAGTGGAGAAACCTGAAGAACAGTGGCAGTTTGAGGAATATCTGAGAGAACAAATAAAGTTTTATACACCTCAAAAGAAGGCTTTGAACACTTGTTCGATTAATGAGCTGACCGCACGGATTTCAAATGTTCAAAACTACACGAACTTGCGCCAAAAAGCAGGTCTTCAGGGCAGGGTGATTGGTCAAATTTCGTTGGGTGAAACGGTATCAGTTGTTAACCCTGGTGATTTTCTGAGGTACGATAGGTGCGCTGCTGCGTGCGATGGAACCAATCAAAACGCAATTAAACAATGCATCGATAATAATGATGTTTGGATTAAGGTTCAGCACAATGGGCGTTCAGGTTTTCTGAGTAGAAAGTTTCTAGAGTAGGGTCTTTCTGACTGACGTCAGCGCCTATGGTTCCAAATAGGGTAATTTGATAAGAGAGTGTTCTTGGCTCGTCGTGACAAAAAACGGCCCCATGGGAGGATGGGACCGTTTCTAAACAACCGAAACACGATCTGGGAGGAAAGTATCGTTCGGTATTGATGTATCGCGATTAAAGCGATTTTGTTTGAACAACGGTGGCATCAAGGGAGAAGGGATGCCACCGCTAGTACAGGCGCTCAAGGGAGGAGAAATCACGCCTGATTTCTGAATTCTTATTTTGTGTATGCGGCTTCCCAAGCGATGCGGCGTACTTCAGAGCGGGAGATGCCCAAGTCTGCCAATTCGCGGTTGCTCAGGGCACCCAATTCATTCATCGTGGTCTTATACACACGACGTTTTGCGTGGCGCTCGGCAGCGTCTACAAATGCTATTGATACTGTAAACATTAGGCGTTCAATCAAAGTCGCGTTGGCGGCTGTATCTGTAAAGTATGTCATGTCTTGTCCTTTCGGGACTGCGTCTTAGTAGTCGGTTTAGACAGTCGATTGTTCGTCTGTCTTCGTTGGTGTTGATGGAGAAATAGTCGATTTGAGCGTTGGTACAACAGACAGATCGGCATTTCCGGTATGCACAATTTGCATGGCTGTTAGCGGTAACAAATTTTGAGCGCATTGACGGTAAATTGGGCGTTTTGGAAAGGTCCTGCAAACGGTCAGTTTTTACTGACCAACAGGGAGATTATTGCATCACTGTCGATAAGGCCTGAAGTGTCCCTAACGTCGTCACAATACGCAGGTTCGGGTCAGTATTGCGAACAAAGCCAACCGATATTTGCGCACAGCAGAGCAGTATATTGACAACGTTTGGCGCGGAGAGTTCCCTAAAGTCTTGCGTCGGTAAAAATTAAGCCATTGATATTAATGTGTAATAAGTAAAACACTGTGTTTGCAACATGTATGTTTGAAACACTAGATCGAAACACGGTGTTTGAACTGTAAACCTGAACACTGTGTTTGTGTTGGGATGATCTGTGACTGGGCCTCAATACTCCTCTGCCAGCATGATGGTAAGCACACGCGCAGTTACAGTCTCGTCACTTGGATCAGGCGAGTGCATGCGCAGGTCAAGGTCGTAGTAATCAATCTTCCAGAATATCGTCTGGCCTTGATATCTAATCGCGCCGAAGTCATGCTCTCCATATGGGTCATTGTCAGGTGTGAAGGCATCATACCTGCGCACTTGATCCAAAAGGTCGGGAACATCTTTCAACCCCTGTACGCCTTGAGTGATCACGACACGACACTCCATGAAGGTCTGCCGTGCCTGATCATTAAGTGCTGTTATAATGGGAGCATTGACGTCAGGCATTTACTGCAGCTTTGGCAGCACCTGGTTTGAGACGTGGTCTACGTTCTGCAACCTTGGTAATGGCCGCATCCAACTCACCAGCAGCTGCTGCATTGAGGAACGCATCAAGTACCCCAGCCACGTCAGCTAATGACTTCACAAACACCGCGTTGTTGGTGCCATCAGCTGTGATTACACGCGCACCATATCGGCATTGCACGTACCAACCGCCATCTTGTTCAAAGAACCATGGACGAATGCGACGATGCGTTTTGACCAGTACACGTTCGCCCATGTCATTGCTCATCCACTTGTCGCGCTCAACGCGGTGATCTTCTTTTTTTGAGTGCTGCTGTATGGACCAGTTTTTGCTCTTTAAGTCCTGCTACGAGTTTGTTGCGTCGCGCTATAATGGGATCGCGCTTCATACTGCGATCAACTGTTTTGAAGTTTAGCTTTGCCAAATGTGTCATGTGCGCTCCTTGCTGCTTGGTTACAGTTAAAGCGTATGTTCACTTTGATGCTTGGACTACCGGAAAGACAGTCAAGATACTGATTTAATGTAATAATAAGTTATTATAGGTGATTGCGTATATACCTGTAGTATCGATGCTGTTTGATTGCATATGGTTAACCAGCGTAGATACACCGACCCCACGCCCATAAAAAAGCGTCTAACGGTTTGCTCCGCTGACGCTGTATATCTTACTGTCTGTTTTACCATCTTCGTTTGAGCGTTTGTTGATGTTTTGTGTTTGAACATCTTTGTCTTATCATCTTTTCTTTGAGAAGTTTGTTTGAACAGCTGCTCGTGAACAAGGATGTGCCAAGACCTGCGCCTTTGGCATCTGTGCTGTTCAAACTGCTCAGGTATTTGCTGCGCGAAGGGGCTTAGCCACGCTCCATCATCTGCAAATCACCGCATGCCTCATATCGTGCCTGTTGCGTGTGTAATGCCTGTTGTGCCTGCTTAAGCCAGAGTGGGCTGGCTGCCCTTTGAATGCGATGTGCCTGTTGCTGGCAGTAGTTGTCGTTGGGCGCATAGTCTGACTGCTCTGCATCCCAACACAGTTCATCTAAAATCGTGTCGCTGCCCATGCGCCAATATTCGTGGTTGACGTAACTGGCCACAGCGTCACGGTCTTGCACTGGCATGATCCAATTCTTTACCAATGGCGCTGTTTGATCATGATGCTGCGCCCACACTGCATTGAGCAAACAGCACATGTGTTCTGTGTCTGGTGTGTCTGCTTTAAGCACAAAATGAACATGGAAGTTCTCGTGATCTGACCCTTCATGGGCAAAGCACCAACATGGCAACCGCATGTTTTGGCGCTCAGCGGCTTTGCCGTAGATCACGCGGTCGACTTTATTCCAGTAGCTACGCAATATTTTGTTGGCAGTCTCACGACCAACGGTCCTACCATTTACAAACTTGAGCGTACCGAACACATTCCAGTCTTGTGCCAGTAGGTGATCAATCAAAGCCTGTCGTTCTTGTTTGCGCTGTTCATATGTCATTGCGGTTCTCCGCATGTATTTATCAACGAGACAAGAAAACCTGGCAGAAAAGGCTGTAACTGATGAACAGCGCAGCAAACGGCCTACAAAAACCGCATCTTTGCTCAATAGAGATAAATACCAGTGCAAGCAGCGCATTGGAGGACGCATATGAGCATAAGACTATTAGAACACATGCGAGACGAGTTGATCGCCACTGGCATTGTTCAGAACACACCAGAGTTTTGTCGCAGCTGGCTTGGGCGCAGTGAGGGCTACATCCGCGTGCTGCGTTATCATCAAATTGAACCAAGCGTGGAAACACTGACAATCTGCTCCAACAAGCTGGGGTATTATGCGGCCCGTTTAGATCAATCAGATGCTGAGGATCACAACGCGTGGGCTGTAAAGCTGATCCACCTCAAAGCCCTATGTGACAGTGCCATAGCGAGGCAGTTGGAAGCCGTGTGGCGTGCGCCGGAGCGGATGGCAGTATGAGCCGCTTGCCCGAAATGGGTTCTGCAGGCTCAAAAATCTGCGCTGCGGTTTTTTATAGCCCAGTACTTATCATTGCGAGGTGGTCGTTTGCAGACCCCAAGCGTGCAGGGCAGGGGGTACGGCAATGTATGATCGTGAAGAGCTGCGCCGCCTGATCGATGTGATTGAGAAAGGCTCCGGCAGTGGCAGTCTTGAGCAAGCCGTTGATGACATCAAAACATTTGCCAACACCGCAAGCTTTTTAGCAAACAAGCTGGACACACGGCTTAAAGGTGGTGACGTAAAAGCCAAGAAGCAGCCAAAGTCACGCATGGGCAAGGCCATCTCAACAGTGCCCAAGCCTAATATATCAAAGTCACCACGTCCATCGCCCGAGCCGTCGTCTAAAAATACATCCGGCATGCCAACGGTGACGAGTACATCAACGTCCCAGGCTGACTTTGAGTGGCTTAAACCACAGGGTTCGCATCCACCCGTTGGGGTAAGTTGATCGCAGTGGTGGTTGTTGCCGTCTGTGCTGCGGCTTACGGGGGAGACCTGTCACGGCCGCTAAGTGTGGCAGCTAACGCGGGTTGGTGGATTACACAGGGTTAAGGTTTGAAACTTAACGTTATGCGGTTTGATGAATACGTTGATACGCTCGTTGAACTGTATGTCGATAGGCATAGTTTGAATGGTAAGCAGTCCTGATTGTCTAATTTGCAATTGAATTAACTCAGCTAGGCACCCGTGTTGGTGTTTTAAAGATGACCCAAACCTTGCTGAAATTCGTTTCAATCAAGGCTTCAATCCAGAACCACTTCAATCATGAAAGACATCAAGAAAGCAGACAGACCTATAAGCAAAAACGCAGTGCCGCTATCATTGAGTGGTTTGAAATCTGCATTCCATAGATTTGTTTGATCGTGGTACTTTGAGACATGTTAGACTTTGTCGGACAACGCCTACAACTGCTCTCACAGTGTGGTTCAATTTTTGTGTCGCATGATGATTGACTTGAGGTGCTTTTTTATGGGTGTTCAAGTTTGTCTGACAACACCAAGGTTTGCACATCCGGCCAAACTGGCCCCGATAACGGTCATCGCGAAAATTTGTTTCATATCCCTATCGTAGCTTGCACGCGCATCGGCTTCAATCGC
>Ga0233399_1000075_pt1 | contig 43196 bp, 49 predicted proteins | sample 43DmetaG_FD_182698 | JGI IMG/M metagenome (GOLD analysis project Ga0233399, IMG submission 182698) | Seawater microbial communities from Monterey Bay, California, United States - 43D | ecosystem: Environmental > Aquatic > Marine > Coastal | place: USA: California | collected 2016-11-08 | reverse complement strand
CTATATTAAAGTTTGTTGTCACTCTCGGCACAGCCCCCACTGCACAATTAACAGAATAAGATGATAGATAACCACTTTTAAAACCATAATAATTCTGTCCATACTCATCTACTATGCTTGCGGCTAATGTTTTTCCGTATCCAGTACATCTATGTAATACTGGATCTCTATATAGAAGGGACCTAGTTATTGACATTGATTTTGTCATAGGGCCAGAAACAGAAGTAAAACCCTTAGTTGTTCCTAGGGGTTTAACTAAAGAAGCATTATGGCTTGATGAAAAACTAAAAGATTCTATACCTGGAAGTTCAAAACCACCAACATACATCTTTGATTCGTGACTTAATTTAGCTCCAAACATAAAAATTAATTTCTTAAGCTGCCTCCCAATCTTTTTTCATCCCTAATAACCTCCAAAACTTTCTCTTTGATTTGTTTGGCAAGCTCTTGTCTAGCTTTATTGTCTTCCATCTGTCCAGAGCTTTCAGTTTTATCTGAGCTTGCGGAGCTCGAATTATTTCCTCCACCAGAAGAACCAGAACCTCCCGTTACGGTTATATTTATTTCTCCAGCGTTTTCTCTGGTAACATCTATAAGTTCCTCTAATTTTTCAATAAGTTCTTCTGAAGATTCTCCTAATCCTTGTTCACCTCCAGCGTTAGCTACCTCTAAGTTTTCTTGACCTATTCTTTGCGTCGCAGCACTGTTTAAAACAAACTCTCCGCCAGTCAACATCGCTGGCACATCATCTATTCCAGTTCCATTAGGTATGTAACCTCCAGTAGCCTTCCTCCTAATAAAGGAACTAGAACCTCCTCCTCCTTGATAAGAATTATTTTGAAGGTTATCATACAAATCATTCTCTCCAAATCCAATAGCTTTGCTTGCGTTCCTTACACCCATCTGTGCTAGGTATGGGTTGTTAGATATAAAGTTTGGATCTAATGCAGATCGATTACCGACATACTTACTCATGTCAAAAGATTGATAACCTTTTTTAGAGAAAGCATTAAATATGCCCCCTCTGTTACCCTCTATTCCAGGAAGGCTTCCTCCAGTGAAAAAACCTTTAGCTCCTGCGGTGAACTTTTGGAGGCCAGTAAGCGCCGATCCTTTTAACGCCTCTGCGCCTTTTATAGCATTACCAGCACCACTTATTCCAGCAGATAGACCAGCTGTGACTAAGCCTATGCCTATTTGTGTTAACATGGCTTTTCTTTGCGCCTTTGCCGCCTTTTTTTCAGCTTCTCTTCTTTTTAGATATTCGAAATAGTCCCTCTGATATCCTATGTTAAGTTCAAAAGCTTGGTTTTTAGCGTCTCTAGTTGCTTGTTGTAGAGGTGTGTCTCTACTCCTTCCGAAGTTAGTCAACCTAACACTCTCAGGTTCAAGAGCCACCACTGCGGCTCCAGCTGAAGGAGAGCTTATATAATCTTTCTTGCCAGATGTAAATGATTGTGTTGCAAAATCCAGTAAGTCTCCAGCTCCAGTTATATTTCCAGAATCGTATAATCCTGGAGCAAAATAATCCGTATTTTCGCCAGTCTGTCTTTTGTATTTGAAATTCTCGTCCCTTTTATTGCCAAATATATCAGCCTGAACCAATCCTCCTGCAGCAAATTTCTGAACTTTTCCCTGATTAACCTGATCTAAAAATTCAGGCCCATACTTAGCTACTGATTTTTTGTTTAGTAAAAATTCTCCGCCCATTGTCATTGCTGGTACAGAGCTTGATAAAGCGTCAGGCACAACCTTAGATGAGTTTTGTTTAACTTCATTTAAAAAGTCTACTGCAATAGTCTTACCAAAAGATTGTGTGTTTGTGGCTTCAAATGGTTGTGCTTCTGGTTTCCATCTAGAAACAGGAACTCCAGATTCTACCCTGCCAGTTACAAATGGAGATTTTTCTATTCTAGTGCTGTTTTCTTGACTTGCGCCTACAGTCCACTTAGATGATTCTAATCCCGATTCCGTTCTACCAGATTTACTAGGTTCCTTGGCCTTATTTGGTTCACTAGCTTCTTTTGTCCATCTAGATACAGTTATTCCAGACTCTGCGCGAACCTCCTGATCTTCCTCTGGGAAGTATTCTTTTTCAAAATCTTCCTTACCTTCGTATGCAGATTGAGGAGTCCACCTGCTAACAAATATACCAGAATCAGATCTGTAATCTAAACCCTTTTCTAGTTCTGATTTTTTTGAATTTAAATATGAGGCTTCTCTAGTCCAAGAAGAAGCTATAATACCTGAATCCGTCCTGACATCTCCTGAAGGTTTTCTGTAACCGTCTCTTTCTTCTGTCTTGTCAGATCTCGGAGTCCAACTTGAAGATTGGGTTCCAGACTCCGTCCTCACCATACCTCCTTGATTGTATCCTTCTATTCTTCCGCTGTTAAGAGCGTTCATGAAGTTGGGGCCGTACTTCTGAACGGCGCTTTTCTTCATCACGTATTCTCCACCCATCAGAACTGCAGGTACATCATCTTTGTTTCCAGATCCGCCCGTAATCATTCCACCTTCAGCAAACCCAGGAATAAACGAACCAATGGTTTGTCTAAATACATTGTCCAGACCAACTTTGGCCATTCTGCTCGTAAAGTCAAGCGCAGCACTTCTAAGTACGTCGCCAAGACTTTCGCCTTTGCTTATTGCATCTACCAAGCCGCTCGATAAAGAGCTTACAAATTGATCAGCCCCAGAAGAGAACTCTTCTTTTATTCTTTCTATAGCCTCGTCTCCAGTTATAGCAATCTTTTTGATTCTGTCTGAAATACCCTGTGTTGCCTTCTCCTCTGCCTCTATTTCCCTTTGTAATGCTTGAAGTTGCTCATCGCTTCCTCCAGATCTCAACAACTCTCTCTGCTTGTTTCTTATAGCTAATATTTTAATGGTCTTCTCAAGTTCAAACTCAAGATCCACCCTTGTAGCTGTAGATGTCGCTTTTCTTATTTCCGCCCTCTTAGTTTCAAGAGCAATAAACTCGAGCCGCTTGCGCTCTGCGTCCTCGTTAGAGTCTCCCTCCTCAAGAGCTTCTCTTGCGACACCAACTCCTCTAATACCTATAATAGAAGATTGTATACTGCTTGGGTCGGCTGATGTAAATGCATCAAATTGTGACTGAGCTAAAGAATCGGACAAACCTTGAATAGCTCCTTTAGCTATATTTGAAAAGTTTTTTAAAGCTTCCGTAAGGTTGTTGGTGGCATTTGCGGCTTCTTTTGCAGCGTTGTTTTCTTTAATGTTGGCATTTTCTTTTATTTTACTGAGCTGTGCGCTTACTTGCCCTTTTCTGGTTTCTGATTGTATCTGACTTGCTGTTGCCTGATATGAAGGTTTTGATTGTGTAAAGTAGCTGGAAATAGCTTTAGCAAAATCTACTGGCTCTGGCACATTGGCTGGATTTAACAAGCCATTGTTAGCTTGCTGTGGCTCTTGACCTCTAGGGCTCAAAACGTCAGTAGATAATCCCGTAAGGTTTTCTACCCCCTGATTGAATGTATCGACAACCCTCTTGAAGTAATCTACATTAGCTTCTTCGCGACCCAATATGCTTAATGCTTGGTCTTGTCTCGCTTTTGCCCTTTGCTCAAATTCTTTTTCGGCATCAATTATAGCTTTTTCAGCCCTACCAGTAATAGCAACGATCTGATCTTCTGTTTTGGCAGAAGTTATTTCTCTTTCTAGTTGTCTTTTATCTCCCCCAGACAATGGAGATGATTGCACATCCCTCAACAACTCGTCTTGAAAACCCCTTATGGCATCCCTAACAACTTGCTCTGTATTTATTTTTGCTTCGTCTATACGTATATTTTCTATAGCTTTTCTGTTTTGAAGAGAGCCTCTATCGCTTTTGCCAATTGTTCCACCTTCCAGCTTAAGTCTTTTTTCTTGCAAAAGAAGCCTTCTCTTTTCTAAATCTAAATCTTCAGAACTTCTTGTGGATTTCAACGCTCTTTCTCTATTTCTTTGAGCTCTTGCTTCTTCTGTAGCTTGCGCTTTTAGTATATCGAGTCTTGCCTTGGCTAATTCATTTCTAGCTTGATCTATTCTAGATGCGGCTGTTATAGCTTTTTGTTCAGCAGTTATTGAGCCTATAAGCTCTTCTCTTAAATTTTCAGCTTCTATTATTGGCTTTAGCCTTTTATTGAGTTCTTTTGTTATATCTTTTTCACCGATAACTCCTTGAGATATCAAACTGTTGGTTTCAAGAAGGGCTTTATTTATCTGCGCGTATTTTTTCGGATCAACTTCTTTGTTTGCGTTTACAGTAGCAAATCTACTAATAGTTGCAGAATCCTGAATTCTTTTAGCAAAAGAGTCGGCTAGATCTTGTGAAAGTTTTTTCTGTGCCTCTAACCCTCTTACTTGTTCAGCTATATCGGACCTTTGGGCATCACTCGTATCCTTTGATGCGGCTTTAAGTTCTAAAGCAAATTGAGTTTGGCTTTTAATAGATGTTAAAGCTTTGACTCTCTCTAAGTTAGATTTTCTTTCTATTTCAAGTATTTCTAATTTAACCCTTTTGACTTCCTCTTCTACAAGTTTTGTCTCTCCAGCATCCAAATTAGAGGTGGCACTTTTAAAAGAGTCTATATTTAAAAAGCTCTTTATAAGACTTTCTTCAGCTCTTGGCGCTCCAGCTGGGCCGTCAATCCTCAATTGCCCAACGAATCGTTTTAGGGCTTCCTGTAAAGCTTTTTTAGATTTCTCGTCTCCAAATATTTCTTTAGATTTTTCAGCTAAAAGCTCTTGTATCTTATTCTTGCCTTCTGTGGTGCTTTGGTCTATACCTTTTAATAGCTTTGGATCTATTAGGTTGTAAAGTTGAGCAGAAAGAACCCTCTGAGCAGCGGATAGATTTTTATCTACAGCATTTAAAGTTTTTCTATCTACCGTTTCTCCATCCACAGTAAATCTTTCTACTTCTTTATCCTGAGAAAACCCTTGTGTTTTTCCACCTCCGAATTGCGTACCTGCAACGGTGACCTTGGCAATCTGGGTCAAGTCTTCTAAACCTAAAACAGCTCCCAATCCAGTTTTCTGATTTGTTCCGAAAACCTTTGTAATGTCCGCTGTCTGCTTGGCTCTAACTTCAGCTGCAATTTCTTCTTGGCTTTTGCCTTTTGTGTCAACACCACTTCTCTGAGCCTGTAGTTCATTTAGTCTTTGTTGGATTATGTTTGTTTGGCCACCACCAGCTAAAGTTTTTTCTACTCTATCAGCAAAACTTTCTAGAGCTTTAGCTGATTTTTCTGCTGGGGTATCGATCAAGTTAAGGGCTTGTCCTATACTTTTGAAAAACTTTCCACCTATACTTGCTAAATCTATACCAAATTTTTTGAGTATAGGATTTAAAAGTTGAAAGCCAACTACAGCACTGCCCAATATAGGAATAAACCTACCAAATGTAGCAAGTACTTTTCCAATTCCAAATTTTGCACCTCCAGCTGATACGCGACCAATTCCAGCAAGAAATCCTCCAGGATTTTTAACAACACTACCTGATTTTAGTTGTCTTTTGCCAGTACGAAGTTGAGTTAACCCACCTGCTGTAACATTACGCCCAAAACCTCCTTTTTTAACCCCAAAACCAAAACCAGGGGCAACACCCAAAGATTGAAGGGCTGTTAGAGTTGTTACACCTTGAGTAATACCTTGAGTTATCTCTAAGAATCCTTTAGTGACTCCATCGGCTTCGTCAGCGAGACCACCAAAAGCTGATTGCAAACCAAACGATATAGCACTTATACCAAAGAGCTTCCCAGCCGCATCTGTTGAAGATTTACTGGTTTTATCTATGCTTTTTGAAGCTCCGTCTGCAGACTTATTTAGCTTATCTAATCCTTCTTGATTAACAAATCTCCCCCCGACAGACTTTCCATCTATCTTTGTGCCAGCTGGGTATCTCTGTTGAAAATTAGGAGTGTAACCTGTCGCCGCATTTCGCGGTATAGCGCCTGTAGGCTCATCCCTAGTATTAGTTACAGCAAGACCATTTGGGTTTTGACTGCTTCTTAATTTACCATCTTGGTTTACCCTTATTTGATTGATTGGAACGCCAGCGTCTTTTTCACGCTGTATCGCTTCCTCCAAAGCTCCACCATTAGCGTAGTTAGGGATATAACCTCTTGAGGCTTTAGATCCTTTTTCTGTTCTTTGTATTTTGAGTTGTAAGCTTTTTACATTGCCTTCCGATAAAGTGTTTTTGAAGTCGGCCGCAGCTAACTCTGATATTTGTGGACCTACACTTCTAGCTAATAAACCAGTTTTCTGAAAACTACCTACCAAAGAACTTATTTCACCTCTTTTCTGGTCTAAGTCCCAAACTTCATTAGACTTTCCTATCGGCTTACCCAAAGAAGCCTGGAAAGCAGATTCAAACACAGTTCCGAAGGCGCTTCTAACGCTGCCCTCATTAAGGCTTTCGTTAACCCTCTTTTTAAATATTGGATCCTTTAAAACATCTGGAGTTAATCCTATGTTTGATGCATAATCAACAGATCCTTCAACTAAATCTTTTCTTATTTTTTTGTAAAGAGCATTTGGAGGGTCTGTTGAAATTGGTACTGCTTTTATTGAGTAACCTCCACCTACCGATATGTTTTTAGATCTAGCACCACCTTCTGCGTCGGGGAATAAAACTCCATAGCTTGTAGCCTTACCCTTTTCTGATAAAGCTTTTTTTTGCGATGCTTGTATGGCTAGCGTTTGTTTTTCAGATTGTCCATATCCAGACCATTTTTTACTGAATATATTACTTCTTGAATATAGATTTTTAAGCGATGCGTCTGCTCCTGTTATTCCTGTTTTTGCTCCATATGCAGATTCGAAACTTTTCTCAGACCACCTTCCGCCTTTAATAGCTTTTGGGTAGTTTGATTTCATCCATGAATCAAAGTTTGTTTGGTCTGCGGTTTTTTTAGCGAAGTTAGGAATATAACCTCCAGCTGCATTTATTTTTTTAGCTCCAGAAGGCAAGCCCATAGACTTTACCATATCTTGGTTAAATATAGCAGATCCTCCACCAGCAAAATTAGGAACGATATACTCACTGTTATTAGCGACCATTGTGCCCTTCTTGCCCCCACCGAAAGCAAAATTAGGAATAACAACTGGCTTTGATCCTCTAGGTGCTCCTCCGACGCCACTGTCGATATCTTTCTGCTCTGCCCCTACTGGCAGATAACCTGAAGCACCTCTTCTGACACCCCTACCAGAAGTAGCTCTAGCTATAGGCGATGCTATACCAGCAGATATTGTATTAATCTGGTTTAATGTAGAAAGCTGTTTTTGAAGCGCCGTATTGAAAAATTCTGCTTGTTGAGCTCTTTTTTGTTCTACAGAAACAGAACTGTTTTCTATTTTTAGTATTTGATCTCTGATATTTCTATCAGAAAGAAGGGTGCTTACTATTTGTTGTTGAGTTGCTTGGACTTTCTTGGCTTCTTTATTTAAGTTAAAGAATGTCTTTACAGATTCCAAACCAAACTTGGCTAGTTGTCCCGAAAGTTTTAAAATCAATACTCCAAATAAAGCCAAACCACCTTGAATCAAGGCTGTCCCCAAACCTTTTACGATTCCTCTCGCAAACTTACCGCCAAGACCTTCACCGTCAAGAATCTTTTCCGCTCCTGATGCTAAATTATTAAAGAAGTCTAAAAGTGTCTTAAATGTATCTGTAACGCCAAGCTCACCCAAGGTATTAGCTAACTCTTTTACACTAAGAGTTGTTCTATTTATTGCTGCCGATAATGTTTGGTTTAAGGCTTCGTTCTTTTTATAAGCTTGATCAGAAGCCGAAGCAAAAGCTTGAGTCGCTTGTATTGCTATAGAGTTTTGACTGCTGTAATCAGAAAGAGCTGCAAGCAATGGGGCAATCTGGAAACCACCACCAATCTTCTGTGTTATTTCTCTGACTTCAACGTCACCGAGATTTTCTATTTCTTTTGCTAGGTTTTCTATCAGTTTTGTAGCTGGTAGAATTTTACCTTGAACATCTGTTATCTGTATTCCTAGCCCCCTTAGGAGATCTAGGTTTTCAGACCTACCAATACGAGTAAAAATTGTTTTAAAGGAGTTACCAATAACAGCTCCACCACGCGCAGTTTTCTGCTGGACTGCGGTTATAATACCACCAAGTTCATCAATACTAACACCAGCTAATTCTGCAACAGACGCAGAACGCTTAAAGCCTTCAATAAGGTCTCTCTCGGAGACAGCAAACTGGTTAGCCGCGTTACTAATTTTGTTAAGAACTTCTCCAGTTGTCAACCCAGCTTTTGTGAAACTGTTAACAGCTGCGGTTAATCCAGAAACAGCTTCTGCTGCGCTAATTCCAGACAATCTAGAAAGTATAAGTGAATCATTAAGTCTTTTTGTAACCTCTGTAGCACTTAAACCCTGTCTTGAAAGTTCTAGGGCGGCTTCAGCTACGGTGTCAAATGTTTGTTCCGTACCTCTAGCTATATCAAATATTTGCTTCTTTAGAGAGTCAAGACCAGTGACACTAGTTTGAAGAATAGAGTTTATTTTAGCTAAACTTTTTTCAACCTCTACGGTTGTGCTAACTAACGATTTAAAGGATTGAACTACTGAGTTGATAATTCCAACAGAAGCTCCAAATGCCAACACCCTAGCGTTAGCTGCCTCCATTGATTTTGTAAACTCGTCAGCCTGACCAGTTATCCTCCCAAGAGGTTGCTCCAAAGATTTAATGTCTCTGGCGTTTGTGCCTAAATTAATTTTTAGATTGCGCCCAGCCGACTTCGCGGCATTTTGGATGCTTCTTTCTAAACCTGTTTGCTCTACTGGAACTCTTATTGGCATGACCTTTTAACCTTGCTGTATATTTACACAAGAATTTAATCATTGACCTGCCAATCTCATCATTTGTTCCATATCTAATTTACCACCAGCTTTCTTTATCTCATCTGACAAAGAAACTCCAACTTGATCTCCACCAGCAAGATCTTTAACGTCTTGAGCGGTTCCACCGAACACCGTAGAAGCTGCGGCATCCTCTTTAATGAAATTATTACTCTTGCCCTTATTGCTCTTTGCCTCAGAAAAGGCCAGCAATCTATCTGGATCTTCTCTTACGTCTTGAGGTATGTCTTCAACATATTGGAATATACTATGAAACACTTTGCCCCAAACAACTAATTTTAGTTGATGAACAGATAATTCTATTAATGGGCTACCATAAAAAGCACTTGCATTTTCACAGAAAGAAAGATACAAGTTGAAAAAAGGTCTCAAAGCAACCTTTTGTATTGTGTTTTCTGACAATCTATCTGCAATTTCATTCTGTATAGTCTTCAACTTTAACACCTCGAAATCGCTCATCTCATCAAAGACATCCTGAGAGAACGCATTGTTGTCTAACTGTTTAGAATCAAATACAAAATACCTAATCATTTCGACAGCAGCCATGTTAGTGGCATACTCTTCAGCTGTCTTTCCTACTATCTCCCTCCTTTTACCTAACAAAACCGACAACTCGGATTCTTTTTTTGTTATGGTTTTTTGGAATTCCTCTTTTTGAGATGATAGGAATATGCTTTCTTTTGTTTTTTTAAGATTATCAATCTCTAATTCTAAAGAAGATATTTTAATATCATCGTCTTCGTTCCAAAGACCATCTTCTTTAACTTTTTTAAGTATACTATCTTCGGTTTCTACGCCCCTATCAACAGCTTTCTTTTTATACTTTTCATAGTATAGGTGTAGATTCCTCTGATCTTTGATACTAAGATGTTTTAGGTATAGAGTACGACCGTAAAAGTCGAACTCAGTATACCCATCAAATATTTCTCCTGCCGCAGAAATATAGAACTCTTCATTCACTATAGATTTTATGCAGGTTCTTCGGACTCTTCGGCATCATCGAGCTCACCCGTTTCAACCTTCTTAATAAGATCTTCGAATTCCTCTTGAGATGACGCTTGGTTAAAGAACCAGAAAGCCATAGTAGTAGAAACTTTTTTAATAAGCTCTGCATAAAAAACATCCTCCGATTCTTCTAGTTCATAATAATAAGACATCTTATCCTCTAGCTCCTCGCCAGGGAAATACTGAACAAATTTATCTGTAGACTCATCATAGATGTAGGTCAAAAACAAGCAGTACCACAATAGCACTTTGTTTTGAGCTTTAACATCAGCAGTATGATCGAACAAAGATTGGAAGTTTGACTCGAACTCTACAATAGTTTTTCTGTTCATTGCAACTTCTTGCTTAACTTTTTCAAATCTAGCCTCCTGTTTCTCTGTCCTTTTCTTTACGGTTTCAAGACGCATGTACTCATTTTGCAGGTCCAAAGCGTCCTTATACATTTTTGCATAATCAGAAGCATCGTCTTCGCTAAATAGTCCACCTGTATCACTATACTTTTTAGCCAGCATAGCTTTTGTTAGGATACCTTTCTTAATACACTTACTCATTTCAACTGAGTAAATAAGATCAGCTTCTTCAAGCTCACGCCTGTTGGGGCGTTTGATTTGAATCTGAACAGGTTCCTTGATTTTCTTCTTTCTTTTGGTAATTGTTTCCTCGCCAGTCTTTTTGTTTTTTCTGGTTGATTCCACAGTTTTTTCATACTCTCTATCGAGAGTGAACTCATATAATGTTTTGTTTTCCATATTCCTTTATTTGAATTTAAATGTTACTTGGTAATTTTCTATTTCTTTTTCCATATTCCTTTTGGATTCATTGCCGTAGTCTAGGATTCTTTTTCTTATCCACGACAATTTATCCTTAGTGAAGTGGTCGGCCGTCTGTATCACAGGATGATACTTCTTGGGGATGCTTTCATACAATTTTTGATAGTGAAAGTCATGATCTTTTTTCATGTCTTCGGCCATCATGAGCATTGTTTTAAAAAGACTAGATATCTCTTTATCTGAAGCATCATTTAGAATTTTTTTAGCGTCCATAACCTTTCCCTGTATAATAATACAAAAAAAAGTGTAATTTTCAATATGGCTGGCTTTTTATCTTCATCTCAAATATCAGAAATAGAATGCTGTTTTGAAAAACTGCACGAAACCTTCTCCCAAAAGATAACTGTTTATAAAGACGGTAAGAAAACTCTTATCGCTCATGATCCTAAATACAACGCAGTATATGGTCGTAACAATAGTGGTAAGAGAGATAGTGTTGAGTATACCGTTTTATCAGAGACTTTTGACGCCAGGGTTTACTATATAAAAACAGAAGAAGAGCTTTTCAATAACGAGACCAGCCAAATAAAAGTAATTACCCCCAAGGGTTCCGTAAAAATCATTGTCAATAAGAATGGTTTTGATTATATACAAGAAGCAAGAAGAGTTGAGTTTGATGGAAGAAGGTTTAGCATAAAAACTGATGGATCTCCACACGGATTAACTGGCAATCTTTTTTATACTTTCTATCTGACTCCTTTAGACGAATCGACAGATTAAAATGAAAAATCTACCAAGAGATGTCCAGGCGGCTTTAAATAGGCAAGTTCCTAGGGTTCTAAGGAATGATTTTAAAAAAACTTTTAAAAAAGACTTCGAATCTTTAAAAAAAGAAATGATAAAAGAGTTTCTGGCTCACCCTGTTACTTTAGAAATAAGTGCTGGACCAGGAGCTAAAAACATAAGCGGGACTCTAAACGGCACAAGTAATCTTTTTGCATTTATAGGTTTCACTCCTGGAGAAGACCCAATAAAACCCATTATTGAAATACTAGAAAGAATAGATTTCAAAGAAGGCTCTGGCTCTAAAACAGGAGTAGATTTCTTAATAGATATGCCACAATCTTCTGACGTATTTGCCGTGACACCAATGCCTTGGGCTACAGGCAGGAGTTGGGCAAAAGGTATAGAAACGGGGATCTCTGGATTGGGATATCTTCTTAATAAAGCAGGAAAATCAAGCAGATCTGGTGTAGCTATACAGGTAAAGAATAAAGTTAGAAGTGGTGGTTTTTCAAACACTCCTTACATTTCGGCGCTTCTAAAAAAATACGAAAACAAATTTAAAAAACTAAAATGATTGAGCAATATCATCACAAATTAACCAATTCGTTTATGCTTTGGTTTGATAACTACCTATTGACAAAAGGTGAAGCTTATACAAACTACAGTGGTGTTTCTTTACAGCATTATGCTGACGAAAGAGTGGACTCTGATTACAAGGTGTATGGCAGCCCATATAAACAATGGGTGATAGACTCTTCAATCACGGGAGCTACTATTCCAGACGGCGTTACCATAGGCAACACACCAACTGGAGCATACAACCCATCAATCAGTGGGAGGAATGGGGAAATGGCTATAGATTTTGATAATGGTAGAGCCTTAGTCAAAAGTAGCAACGAAAACCACGACATGACTTGCGATTTTGCCGTAAAAGACTTCAATCTTTATTTCGCAAACGAAACTGAAGAAGACCTTATAGTAGAAAATAAATACACTATAAATTCTAGAATCTATCCTTCAGAGGAGATGCCTATTGAGCCTTACGATCAAGTTATACCAGCTGTATTCTTTAACACAGCCACTGCACAAAACAAAGGGTTTGCTTTTGGGGGAATGGAAGAGACAACAACAACCATAACAGCTACCGTTATGTCAGAAGACAATTATATGCTTGATGGTGTTCTATCTATTTTTGCTGATTCAAGAAATGAGCTTATATCTGTTATACCTATGTCTTCGCATCCATTCAACGAGTTTAACGATCTAAAAAGCGGCTCATACAATTATAAAGATCTCTCGAAACAATATAGTAAGTGTAATGGTTTGTATATAAACGATGTAACAACTTCAAAATTAACAGACAGAGCAAGAAAATCATTATCAAACGATATATTTGTAGGATTTATAGATTTTGAAATTCAGCATCATAGATTTAGACACCAATAATTTCACAAACCCAGAAAACAACTGTAAACACTTAAAATAATACCGTCATGGCAAGAAATAGAGTAATTTATCAATCAGAGGCGCTTTTTACTAGTAAAGACTACGATTCTCTCAGCTTAAGCGATCATACGCAGCTTCACAGAGTTCAAAGCGCAAACTACGGCTTCACAATTAACCGACAGGATGTTAACCAATTTGGTAACCTTGCAAGAATCGATTCGATCATTCTTGAAGCTCCTACTGTAAATTTTGATGTAACATACTATCCAACTAATGGATTCAACGAAAGAGCTTTGGACTTTTACGTTCAAAACTCCAACCAAACAGATCAAGCACAATTTGCTTCTGGACACCTAGCAGCTGGATCAGGCCAAAACCTGTTCATCTTGACTGTCCCAGAGGGAAAGGACGCTAACCTGAATAAGGATACTGGAGAAACAGAAAACACAGTTATAGGAATTGGAAATGCTTTTCTAACTGATTACACTTTAGACCTTTCTGTAGGATCTCTCCCAACAGCAAGTGTTTCATTCGAAGCCTCTAACATCATCTCAGACACAACAGTAAGTGGTGACGGTACAATCAGTGGTTTCTCTGGCATTACAACTCCTGCAGTTAACCCAGAAATTGGTGAATCCCTTCCAGGACTAGTAACCCTTCCATTCGCAACTGGTAACTCCCACAGTGGGGACTATGTAGCTGACGCTGAAGATCAACTTGCAGCCCTTCGCCCTGGAGATATCAGGATTGACTTAGCGAACTTCGACGGAACACTTCTCAGTGATCTGTCAGCAAGCGAAGGAATTCATGTTCAGAGCGCAAACCTCTCTGTTCCTCTTTCCAGAACACCAATCGAAAGACTTGGTTCTAAGTTCCCGTTTGCTAGAGTTGTTGACTTCCCTGTTAACGCTACCCTAAGCATAAACGCTATTGTTAACACAATGGACGCAAACAACCTCGCTTCTATGATTAGTGGTTGTGGATCACAGGATACTCAAGATGTATTCCTTACTCTTATGCAGTGTGGCGGAACAGAAACTGGTATGCGCATTGAACTTAAGGGATGTACTATTGATTCAGAAAGCTTCTCATCAAGTATCGGATCAAATAAGAGTGTAGATCTTACATTCTCTACTCAGATCGGTGGAACTAGAGACGTAAACAACGGTGTATTTATTAGCGGAAGCAACGATACAAAACTTCCTTGGGAGTAAAATAAAAATTCAAACAATAAACATTCTTAAAACATGTCAAGAAATAGAGTAATTTACCAATCAGAATCGCTTTTCGTTAGTAATAGCGCAACAGCGGCAACATCTGGAGATCACCATGAGTTAATCAGGGTCCAGAGCGCCAACTATGGTTTCACCATTAATAGGCAAGACGTTAACCAATACGGAAACCTCGCAAGAATCGACTCTTTGGTTCTTGAGCCACCTACAGTCAACTTCGACTTTTCTTACTATCTTACTGATGGCTTTAACGAAAAAGCTCTCGGCTTCAATGTCACAGAGCAAGCTCAGTTTGCTAGTGGCTTTCTAGAAAGCTCAAGCGGAAGAAACTTCTACATTGTGACTTCAGATGAAGGTCAGGACTCAACTACTTTTGCAAAAGATGATCCTTATAGCCTAATTGGAATCGGCAACGCATTCCTTAGTGACTATTCAATCGATCTTTCTGTAGGTTCTCTTCCAACAGCAAATGTATCTTTTGAGGCTTCTAATATCAACTCTCAACAAGGCACAATTCAAGGAAATGCGCCAAGCGACTTCCACATGACTGGAGACAGCGTGGCAATCGATGCTGAAGTAGGAGAGCCTATCGGCAACACAATTGAAGTCTTGAGACCCAAGAACACTGGTCAAGATGGAGTTTCTGCTCTTAGGCCTGGAGATATCTCAATTGAGTTTCCTGGTTTCGATGATGGAGCACAGGAGTCTGGCACAATGGCAAAAATCAAGGGAGCTGGAAAATTCCACGTTCAGAGTGCAAACCTTTCTCTTCCTCTTTCTAGAACACCAATTGAAAGAGTTGGTTCTAAGTTTCCGTTTGCTAGGGTTGTTGACTTCCCAGTTAACGCAACACTTAGTGTTAATGCCGTACTTAACGACATGGAAGCTGGAAACCTTGCAGCTGCGGTTTCTGGATGTTCATCCAGTGATGGTGAAATATCCATAACAATGAACTCTTGTGAAGGCCCTCCAGCAATCAAGTGGACCCTTAAAGGTGCTACTCTTGATTCTGAGAGCTACTCATCAAGCATTGGTTCGAACAAGACTGTAGACCTTACCTTCGGTGTTCAGCTTGGAGGAATTGATGATGTAGAGAACGGAATCATCTGTAGTGGCTCAGGTCAAAACAGACCAGTATTCTTTTAATACTATATAGCTTTAACTATAAACTTCAAAACCCCGCCGATTAAGGCGGGGTTTTTTATTAACAAAACAACAACAATAACAAAAATTATTCTCCGTCTATGCCGCTAACTTGTCTGGGCTCAGACTGATACATGTTATACTTATTAACTAGTGTATCTAAATTTGATTTTGCGTCATTAGCAAGGCCTCTTATTACCTTGGCGGATTCGTTCTTATTGGCGAATGTCACCTTACTATCTCCATCGTTTAGAGATATCACATCGCCAGAACATTCTCCAGAAGCCATCATAATGCCACGTAGAGCGTTCCTGGCCTTCTTTGAGTAGTAATGATGCAAGTATGCCTGTCTGTATACTGACAGCGCCTCAGAATCCAATTCTTGCGCTTCTACGCAGAAAGAGGTGTTTATGAGCGAGTTGAGCATACCGAGATTGGTTTCCAGCCAAGCTTCGATAGATTGCAAGGAGTTTAGAGACGAGTCGTTGTCAAACTCAGTCTCCATTATCTCCTTTGCTAAGGTCTCTAAGGTAGTCATTTTTAAATCTCACCTAAGATTTTAATAGTCTTAGCATGTTGTGGGTTATTAGGGTCTAGCTTGATAGCGTTAGAAGCCTCAGGCATAACGTTTCTCATGTTATTCCTATTGTAAGCTTTAAATTCTTTAACTAGGTTAGCTTTAAGGGCCGAGTCGTGAATATAAGGGTTTATACCCACTTTGTAAGCCAAGTCTTGCAAATCTGAAGTTGTCATGCCTTTTAGGTTACCCTCAAAGATGTCTAGCTCATTAGTTCCAAATGGATTGATTGAGTCGACGCCAAGAATAGATTCAAGCTTTGTCATCTTGCCTCTAAATTCATCGGTATCAACTTCACCATTAGCTTTCATCTCATTAATTTCATCAATTAAAGTTTTCTTTGGGGCTGGCTTACTTTCTTCTGCTTGAACCTCTTCTACTTCTTCCTCGCTTTGGATATCTTCTGCGGGAATTTCTGCCGTAACATCTTCTGCTTTATCGACGCCATAAGAAACATTCATTTTCTTTTTGGATGTTTTTGTTGTTTTTCTTTTCTTAGCCATATAGTATAGTATGTTTGTTGTTAAGTATTTACACAAAAAAAAGGCCACCCCGCAAAGAGTGACCTTCTTTTTTATTGATTAGTATCTTACAGTCCGTTACAAACGATTCCAGCAAGTGCGCGGTTATCAAGAACCATGCGACCTTCTTCGATACCACCGAAGAAGCCAATCTTGTTCTGGCGAATGCTGTACTGATCGTCAGCAGTCAAGTTGAACTCAGAGCCATTCTCTTCGTCAACTGCGATTGCCTTGACAAGTGCGTCACGACCACGATCAAGTCCGAGAAGAATCTCGTCAGATGCGCCGTCGAATTCTGCACCGTTGTTGCCATCAGCATCAGCGTAAGTGGTAGAACCAGCGATTGTGTCAAAGATAGTGTTGAACTTCTGACCTACACCAAGCTCGTTAACCTCCATGATGGAGATACCGTAGAAGTCAGGAAGACCACCACCAGCTTGATAAACTGAATCACGAAGACCTTCTGGAGCAGCAATGTCATTGCCAGCGCCTGGGCCAGTCTTGGTGTTTACAGGGTTGTAGGACATCTCACGAAGAGACTTAACAGCTTCTGGAGAAACCATGATGTCAGTGATTCCACGACGACCACCCTCAGGAGTACCTTTGTTCCAAGCAGTGTTGATACGCTTGGCGCGAGTGATGAGGTTATTGAAGTCGTCAAGAAGGAATGAACCATCGGTAGTAGCACGGAAAACGTGATCCTTACCGTTAGTAGATGCTCCAGCAACTGCACCCATGATGAGGTTAGCAGAAGTACGCTCTTGCTTAAGAAGGATTTCTTGAGCCATGCGTGTGAAAGTCTTGCTTACAACGTCCATGCGGCTCTTGGCAGCATAACGACGATCAAAGCTGACTGCAGTATCAAGGCTGTAGGTAGCGACCTTAAGCTCAGATACAGTAGGAACAACTTGGTTCTGTGGAAGACCTCCAGCAACAGAGTTGCTGTAAACCTGTACGTAGTCCTCGTCGGTTACATCGTAGTAAAGATCCAAAGGAATGGATGGATTGTCCTCAGAGTTAAACTGAAGAGATGTGAAAAGGTTACTAAGTACTGGGGCATTGTTAATGACTTCAGCGATAACTGGGCCAATGAATTGAGCAAGAGCGACCTGAGCTTCATAAGCTACAGAGCGGTTCTTGGATGCCATAGCCTTAATAAGCTCCAATTGTTCTGGTGTTCTTTTAAGAGAAATTTTCATATTTGTATATTTTTCTAGTTAATGTTAAAGATTACAGACCAAGAGCGATTACAGCATAGTCACCTGCGTATGCATCAGTAATAGTTCCGCTTGAGCGAGAACCAGTTCCGATCACCGTACCAACTTTTTCAGCGGCAGTAGCTGCACATGCAGCAACTTTACCAGAAGCTCCAAGAGCGATGCCTCCACCAACTGCAAGAGCACCGTCATATGCGTCAGCAGTGATGGTGAATACTCCGCGAGTAGCAACAGGAACGGCTTGTCCAGGAAGGACACAACCAAGCTCTTCTGCTTTTACTGGATGATAAAGAAGCTTCTCTCCGTTTTCGTCTGTCTTGGCAGTTTGACGAAGAGTAATACCAAGAAGTGATTCTCCGCTTGCAGCAGGAGCACACTCAAGATTTACGCTTGGGTATTGGGCTTTAATGAATGGGTAGTCGGTCTTACCAAGGTAAGAATCGTCTGAGTAAGAAACTGGGTCTTTATCAAAGTCTCCAGCGGAGACCTTAACGAAAACACCAGCATCGCCAGCACCTGAGTCTGTAGTAGCCTCATTAGCGCTAGCACCGTCAAGGGCGAAAAGATTAATTACATCATTTTCGTCATATTGTCTGAATGGTAGAATTCTAAGCATAATATTGTTTGTTTAAAAATTTAAGAAATTTCGATATTGCTACGATCAAAAGCTGCAGCGAACTTGTCTCTGATAGAAACCTCTTCTCTAGAAGCAGTCTCATTAGAATTTGCGATTGAGGCGTCAGATTGCTCGACATCGTCAAGAACTTCTTCCGTTGTCTTTTCGGAAGCTTCTGAAACCTGCTCAACATCCTTGGAGAGTCTTTTCTCGACTTCTTCCTGAATACGAGCTTCAACTTTCTTTTCGAACTCAGCTTTAGCTTCTTTGCTCTTGTGTTTCCACACAACATCCATTTTCTCTTGGAATGATGCAAATGCCTCTTCTGTTTCGTCAATTGATTTAAGCTCTTGAGCTAAAAACTCTTTGTCTGCGTCTTCAAGATCAAATTTCTGATCAATAACGTCCATACGCTCATTAAAACGAGCAACTGCCATTTCAGCTTCTTGAGCTTCTTTGTATTCGGCAATTTGCGATTGGGCTTGCTCAAACTTAGACTTTAATTCTTCGACTGAAGATTTAAGTTCTGCATGTTCGTTGGCTACAGCCTCTTTTTCTTCTTGTGCTTTAGTAAGCTCTGCGCGGAATTGCTCATCTTTTTCTTTGATTGCATCAGCAAATGTGCTGCTCATAGAAGCGATAGCCTCCTGCGAGAACTTCTTTTCAGTAAGAAGATCCTTCAGTTCGTCGATAACTTTTTCAGTTTCCATAGAATTATTCTTTTTAAGGTTTACATTAGTTTTTTCACTTTGTGAAATATTTTTATCTCTTTTGTCTTTTATCACTATAGGGTTTTCCTCCTTTTGCTTCATGTAAACTCCTTTTACATCTGCGGCTGGATTAGTTGTATAACCAATCCCCAATGGATAAATCTTTCCAGTAATAAGCCTGTTGACCTCTTCGCCTTTGTCTGTTTTGCCTTTTCCTCCAAAGGAACGTAGGCATCCAACCATTTTTTCCATCTCTTCTGGATCAGAGATTATTCTAGCGTCTTCTACGTATTTACTGCCGACAGCCAATACAAAATCAGAGAATCCAACTTCCCAACTTGTGGAAACAGAGTGATACATCTCGTCTCCTGAGCTACATGACTTCTCTAACGCCTCGGCAAATGCTGAGTTAGCTGACTTATAGACCAATGCTCCAAGCGCTATATTAAAAGGTTTAGTATAGCCCTCAAGCTCTTCTGCGCTCATTATTCTGCTTGTGCCATATTCACTCCAACCAGCGCTTGCTATGTGACCCACTATGCGATCTTTATCATGCTCTATGTTGGTAGGCTTATGTATGAAGTTTTTTGTGTATTCTATAGCCGTCTTAGAATCAATTCCGTCACCGTTTTTGTTAAACTTATTAACAACAGCCGCATTAAATGCAACACCCATAAGGTCGATGTTATCTTCAAAGTTTACACCCTTGGGTACAAGAGACTCTAGATTGTTAAGTGAAGCCTTTGAGATGAAAGATTCTCCTCCAATATCACAAGGGAAAACTTCAGCTTCAAATGTGGTTGTATATTTATATTCAGGCTTCTTCTTGAGTATTTTCATTACTGTGGTATAAAATTGCTGCTGAGTAATTGTCTAGTTCGTGCTTTGCTGATATTTCTAAAATCTCAGGTAACACCTCTAACTTTTCTATCTCTTCCAAGTTAGATACACAAGAAATAGCTTTTTGTGTCCATTTTTCAATATCGGTTGAGCAAACAATTGCTTCGCACATACTGTCTAACATCTTTTCATTCTTCTTCGAAAACCTTTTTATACCAAGCTTATCTTTCATTATACTCTTGATGTCAGCTCTAGCTGTTTCAAGTTCGCTAATCGTGTCTTGTATGTTTTTTCTTGAATATTTAGCTTCTGAATTTTCTTGAGGTATTCCTGAAGTTCCTTCTGGTCTGCCAGCTTCGCCCTTTGGTCCTTTAACATCTTCATCAGTATTAGGCTCAATCATTGGTACTCCTCCGACTATAGGGTTGTAATAACCTTCTTCTCTTTCCTCTACGAACTTCTTTTGAGAGCGGCTTATTTCTTCGACATTCGGGAATTTGCCTGTGTGGAACATTTCCATACCTTGTTGAGGCGTAATGATGCCAAGCTCCATTAGTCTTGTTGCGACTTTCATTAACTGTGTTTCATCTCTCATGTCTACGTCCTTGAATGTGGCTGTAGGGTAAGATCTGAATCCCAATTCTTTTGAAATTCTTTTTATTTCTTTTTGTAGGAAGTCTGCCAAGAAAGCATTCCTAGCTTCTTTCAGTCTGTCGATGAATATCTGAGCTTTTACTTGTGTAGCACCGTATTTCTCTTCGCCGACGACAACGTTTTGAAGTCCTTGCTTAATATCCTCGTTCAGAACTTTGTATTTTTCAGAACCAAGAACTTTATTAAGATCAGGAATAATAAATTCTGCATTTGTTGTATAATCAGAAACAAGCACCCTACCTACACTTTCGTTTTTAAACAAGCTTTGCATGGCATTAAGGTTTTGTGCGTTAATGCCTCCTTTATCTGGTTCAGCCCCCATTGTGATAAGCAGGATAACATTTTCAATTGTTCTTGTGATAGCCTGATCCATTTTTTTCAACTCAAGCTTTGCATTTATGTCTTCCAACACTGGGTAGCCAAACGGTATGGCGAAAGGCTCGTAATCTTGCTTTTTATAAAAAGAATGAGACACCTTATCTGGGTCAAGCTTGATCTTTAAGCCGTCTGTATTGTATTCACCCCTCTTTATACTCTCTTGTACCTTGGGTGGTAAAGCATCAAAAATTTCCTTATCTTCCTCGGTTGAAGGATTCTGCAGTCTTGACATTTCATACTCAGATAGTATTTTTTCGTATGCTCCGTCATTAAAAGAAGCCGCTCTAGTAGCGACAATATCATAAGGGTTCATAAGTATATACCGTATTGGTATTTTGTTCTGCAAAGACGTTACTGGAGCAATTGATTTAACCATATCCATGAAGTCGTCGCTCCTGAACTTACCGTCCAACCTGTAGAGGAATATATTTCCACTTCTGTAGTATTCTCTAAAGTATTGATCTTTTAGATTAACTAAGTTTATCTTCTTAAACCATTCATAAAAGAAGTCTCTGCTTTTCTTCGTTCCTCCCTCAAGAAACAAATCTGTATTTGCGAATTCGGACATGATGTCCACTGCATTTCTAAAAACAGAAACATTAGCGTAAGCTTTTTGGCAAAGCTCTATAGCATCCCTCACATTAACTCCGTCTGCAGAATAATCGTAAGGCAACATGCCACTTCTTATACTAGAAAACCTGTCTGACTTTGGACTACGTGCAGCTTTGTTGTATCTGGTAGCTGATGTAGCTGATGTTCCTCTATTGTAAGAGGCGTTGGACACTTTAATATTGTTATTGTCAGATACGTAAAAAGGGTCTCCCATCAACCCTGGCTCAAAATCTTCCTGACTAACGGCAGTACTTACCTGCTTCTCTTTTTCAAACTTAGTCCAATAGTCGGACTTTTTTGTATATTTTCTCTTCGCCATAACCTATTATACACCGAAAAGTCAAAAGTTTAACTTTAACTTTTAAAAGTCAACAATTATTTTAATCCAAGAACATTGGGGTGAACGTACCTTGATTAGTTTCTATTTTGTCGTCTGTCATATCATAGTAAACATTCATCATCCAGTTAGCTAAAATCAAGGCTGAATAGGAGTCTTTTCTAGCCTTATCCGCACCTCTTTGCTTTCTTAAGTTTAAGGGCAGATCAAAACTTTGAGTTCCCTGAGTAGACGTTGTTACTTGAACCATAGCACATTGTACTTTTATTAAATCCATCATATCCTTCTGATGCTCAACAAAGTCAATCATCTTGGAGGCTTGAGAAGACTCGTTGTAATTGTTAATGAATTTAAGGTTCTTTATAGGTATGTTTGTTTTTCTTTGGGTGTTGTAATCGTCGTCCATCGCAGCGCCAGCAAAAAATATTCTTTTGTGGTCGAAAGATGCTTGGAGAAGCTCGTTAGCATAACGTATCCACTTTGAACTTGGCTTTCTTAAATATACATAAGTTCTGTTATCCTTATTGTATTGCCTTTTTAAAGACCGTAAACCTTTGTCATATTCTTGGTGATTATCTAAATCGGCGTCTATGAGATTTAATTTTATTTTTTTATCTTTAAATATACTGCTCTCATTACATGAGTTCAGGAACTGAACACCTCCATTGTAGTCACCAACAACAGCGACAATGTTAAAGTTTTCTATTACATAAGCCATGTAATTTATATGAGTCTTTAGGTTGGATCCTGAAAGAGCGTAACTATGAACTATTGTGCCCTTTTTAGTATCTTTGTTTATCTTCATTAGCAATATGGCAAAGTCGTCAGAACTATCACTCTCAGACCAAGAGGGGTCAAAACCAAGTATGTATTCATCAGAAGGGTGACCCTTGACTTCAACACACTGACCTTCTCCATCTGGAATTGTACAGGCAGCCATCTTGCTTACCTTGAAGTAACCAGAACTATCATCGGTAAATACAGCCATAAACTCTCGGTCAAACTGAGATTGACTCATTGTTGCTTTTGCTTGATCAATAAGGTTTTGATCATAAAGTTGAGGAGGCGCACAATCGTAACTAAAGTGCATTATTGTTCGATGAGCCTTATCTTGTTCGTTCTCATTAAGAATCAATGCTTCATATTGACAATACATCTTATACAGATGCTCAAACCTGTATGACGCCGAAGAAAGCCCGATGATTTTGTTGTTAGGCCACTTATGCCTATCTTCCTCTTTCATCTTGCCCTGTTTTATCATTTCTGTTTCTACGTCGTGGATCTCTTGCCTCTCAGTAGGGTTTTTAATAACAGATAGGAACGGCATAATAACCTCATTCAAAACTTTCTCTGGCATTAAGAGGAGCTCATCAATAATCATTCTCTCGAAACGAAAACCACGAAGCTTCTCTCCATCACCAAGAGGCAAAGCGGTAATTTTACTTCTTCCCAATTCCATCACCCATTGGTCATTAGCTTTTGACACCCTTGTTATGCATTGAGAAAGAAACTCTGCCTTGGGACTCTGAGCTATCTCTTCCATCTTACTAAATATCATTTTAGACTGACGAAAAGACTTAGATATGATTCCTATGTGGACACCTTGATTTAAAATAGCGTCTAATAGCGCAAAAACGGCCGTAGAGAAGCTTTTGGACATTCCACGACTCCATATCCCCAAAAAGTAATCGGTCTCCATCATGGCCTTTATGGACATATGCTGGAAAGGGAACAATTTTACCCCAGTAATAAACTCAGCAGCAAAAGATGGATTCTGTCTCAAGAATTTATAAAGCAATATTTTTGCCTCATCCTCTTCTAGGTATCCATCAATCTCTAAGATCTCCTTGTTGATATCTGGGAACCTGTTTCTTGATTCTTGTATTCCTTTTTCCCAACTCATTTTTTATTTATTTTTTTTTGCCAGAAATAGTTCACATCGGTCTTCCATAAACTCTTGCCCAAAACAAGTATCTTAGGTATAAGCTCTTGACTTAGCTCTCTAGAGCCAGCGAAAACAAATTGAGAGCAATCTGAATACTCTTTTTGTAATGACCTTACATTATGAAGCACATAGTCCAGTTTATATTTCTTGTAGCTCTTATGGTTGAACTCTTCTATCTCGTCGAACGGAAATTCCATGACTACAAACAAATAACAACCAAGATCCCTACATCTATCAAGCTCTTTACAGAAACGAGAGTAGCCAACTGTTGTTGTTCCGCAGAAATCACCAAAAGACTTTCTATCTACATACGTATAATCATAATCTTGTGCTGTAACACAATAATCACCTACGTCCAACTTGTATGGTTGTGAGTTTTTAAATTTTAAAGGCTGTTGCTCTCTAGTGTCAATTAATATTTTTTTATTAGAGTAATCATTAGAAAATTCTTTTGGCAACCTCTCCCCCAATAAGGGTTCAACTCCAACCTCTTCACATGCGTACGTGTAGCTGCCAAAATACTTTTTATAAATATCAATCGATGGCAAGCCAGAAGAGACAAGCTCCAACTCCGTTGGGCCATAATCAATACCTTTGCTTATTGTTCTATTATGAAGCAGTTCAGTAATATAATCTTTTACATCCTTTTCTCTGCTCTTCTCTATCCACTCCATAAGTTGGTGAGGCTGAGAGAAATCCTTCTTAAAGTAGTCTTTATAGTTTTTGAACGGAAGAAGCTCACCAGTAAGCTTGTTCTTTCGTGCATAGTGCTTAACATAGTAGTCACCAAGAAACATTTTATGTTTCTTTATGTGAGCATGTAAGCTTCTCAGCGATTCGAAATCACTACCGCACTCTTTGCATTTAGATGACATCGTCTTGACTTATTCCTAATACCCTAGCTTTCCACTCCGCCATACCCTCAAGCCTTTCTGCTTCTTTCTTAGCTGTAAGTTTTTGCATCTCAGCCATTCTTACCATATTGTCCCTTTCTTCCTTCTCTTGAAATAATTGAACTATTGATAAAATAGAAGCGTTATCTTTAGACTTGTTTTTCATCCTTGTCGCTCTATCACCCTGAAGTTTTTTGGTAAGGTTTTCTATTCTGTTCTCACACTGATGATACTCGGAGCTTTTAGCCTTAATAATCTCTGCCAAACGTACAGACATCTCAGTTTGGTCATCTGCGACATCGAACATATCGTTAAGCTTGTTTAAATGCTTACTTACAACCTCAAGGTTGATGATTTCTTTGCATACATTAAGATAAAGGTTTATTTCGTCGGCTGTTAGGTCTGGCTTATCCCATGTCAGACGAATAAACTCTTGCTCGAACAAATCTCTGTCACTTTTGTCTAAGTAATTATTCATTATCTTAAGAAAACGTGAGTTACCAAGATGAACCCCAAGCCTTTCAATGCATACTTGATACTGCCTGTTTAATTTAGACTCGTCAAATGTATTACCAGTAGCATCGTTAATCTTTTTAACTATTCTGCTTGTAGCTTTCGGGGCAACGTATGAATCTAACGCCCCACTATCTTGACTGGGCATGAAATCAGGATTCACATCCTTGATTATGGACAAAACCGCTCTCTGCTCTGCGCTTAGGGGGTTTATTGTCTCTTTCGGAAACAACAACTTGGCTATAGCTAATGAAGAAAGGCCGTCTTTAGCTTGATCAAGAATGAATTCTTCTTGTTGTTCTGTGAATTTGATTTTTTTCTTCTTTTTCTTTACCGTGGTCTTATAATCAAGACCCTTGTCTATCATAAACTTACGAACAGCCCTGCCCTGCTTGCTTCTGCCATCTAAAGATTCATCTTCGAAAGCTTTTTGAGTTAATATGTTTAAATCCTGAATTTCGTTAAAGTTTTCAGCTATAAACTTTTCTTGCTCTTCTGTCAGTTTCATTTCAATCTCCAATTATGATGTCGTTCTCTTTAATTATTTCGGCGGCTTTTTGCATAAACATCTTTTTTAAATTCTTTACCTGCCTGTATCCTGCTTTGCGCTTTTTTTCATTTGTCTTATAACCCATCATCTTAGCTACATCCTCTTCCGAAGCTTTTTCAAAAAACAACATGTGATAAGCTTTATAATGAACATCAGTTAAATCTTTTCTCATATGTTGATTGAGTTTATCAATGCTCGAATCAAAACACATGACACTGTCTGGATCATAACTCATCTCATGCATATGGTTCTCGCTAGAAACAGCTATTTTTAAATCAAATGCTGGCTTTTTAGTCTTTACCCATTTCGCATACTTCAAACACTCAGAGTTTTGCAGGTTACTCGGCGTATATGAACAAGAATCATCACCCATATTAAATTCACAGTTCATGCATGGCTTCATGTAGTTGCCATAGTGATTCCTTACTAGGTTTCTTATCTGATTGGTGACAATTATGTTAACCCAAGGCTCCAAGGGCCTCTCTTGGTCCCACATATGCCACTTGTTATAAATATGGAGCTTTATTACCTGCTCAACATCCTCAAAGTCAAACCAAGATATACAGTCCAGCCGCCATCTGCTTCTCTGCTTGCGAATGGCGTTGTCTATTACATCTATATAATCCTCGAATCTCTTTTTATCCTTTTCGGTCATCAATAAAGTCTTCTAATCTTTTAGAACCTCTATTTCTAACCCGTTTGGATCTCGGCTCTTTTCCTGCTAGAGAGCCAAATGTAAATATATTGTCGTCGTAGTGTTCTACGTCTACAGAGAGACCGTCCATATCGGGGACTTCCTCTACAGATGTTTCATCATCCAATAAATCCTCGTCAACTTGCGTATTAGCAACCTTTTTAGTTATAGCTCCAGTACCAGCGCCACACTTAGAACAAAAATTAGGTTTAGAATGGGCGTAAGCCATTTTCGTCCCGCACTCTGTACAATAAATATGGTTCATACACTTTATATATAATAAAAATCAGGGTTTTTTCAAAAAAAACATCAGATAAGTTTGAAAGTTTTATGTTTTTGCTTTTCGCAGCTTGAGCGTCTTTTCGTTATGATCTGATACTAATTATTACACTAATAGTACCCATAAATGTCACGCTTTCTTGGTCTAGTCTTCCTTTTTGGAGTTTTACTCGCCTCTGCCACAGAAATGACAAGCATCAAAAACATTAAAAATAAATTAAAACCCAAAACCCCGAAAATAATCTTTTCGCTGGACCCAGAGACAACAAAAATTACAAAAATACCAACAAAGACACTAAAGATTTTAAATAAAACACTAAACATAACTACTAATATAAATCTTGAGGGGTTACAGACTCTTGAGGCCTCTTACCAAGAACCTTCGCTTGTCTTTTTACAAACTTTTCGTCTAGATTAAATCTATACGACTTACAATTAGGACAAATCACAGTCTTTTTAAGCACTATGCTATCACAACCCTCACAACATTTATACAAAAACGGGTTCTTAGCAATAAACTTAGATGTTTCTTTCCTGTCCATTAAATAACGCCTTCTTTTATTGTTATAGACGAGTCTAAAGTTCCCCCTGCTTTGTTTGTGAAAGATTGATTAAGAATGAACGCGCCGCTTTTCATAGAAATACCTTCATCAACAAAATATTTAGTACCATTAGCCAATGGATCTGTTTCTATTCTGTTTCCGTTTCCATTTTTGAGCAATATAGCCAACCCACTCTCGATCTTCATGCCCTCATCTGAAATCATCTGCTTTAAACCAGTAGCTTTTATAGTAAGCTGATTTTCAACATTTGTAACCAACGATTCCCTCGGCTCAGGACTACCCAAACAATAAATTTCCTTTCTTCCGTAGCTTCTACTAAATGTTATTTGAGATATTGAATCTATGTTAGTTACATCTTTCCAAGCACCACTTAATTCACACGTATGGCCATAAACGAATGATTCAGGAGTCATGTTGTAATTAACAGAACCAGAATCCTGATAAATAGGCAAACCTCTCAAATCAGAATCCACCCCGCTTTTCGGCGGATCGTAACATTTAAAACTTGCCCTGCATGTGACAGGACGAAATGGTTTTATTTCAACGGTAAAGTTTTGTAAGTAGCACTTGTTAAATACTTGGTCTCCAGCATATATAGGAAAATAATTCTTTCCAGTTCCATTACCACTAACAATATCATCCCTTAAAAACAAATAAGGATCACCTAAATTAGCGATACCACTAAAGGCATCTACACCAGAACTAGTTTGATTTTCGGTTATTAAAAATTCCAGATTAACAGAGCAATTCAGAGCTTCGGTCTTTTTGTATTGCTTATCCACATCTACACCCCCTGCTTTTTTATTTAGTTCAGACTGAACGCTGAAATCAGCAGAAAAATCAAGGGCATGAAGCATTCTTCCTCCAGCACCCTTGAAAAATCTGTTTTTTCCTCTCCCTTGAAGGGAGATGTCATTGTAAAATACGAGGCTCTCGGAACCGACATCATAGTATTTGCCACTTTCATTGGCAAAACCTATTAAAACCCCAAACTTATCATAAGTCATAACATTTTATACACTATTTTACAGCTTTTCTCTCTTCTAAAAATGATTTCGCTTTTTCAATATCATCATTAGATAACTCAAACCACTCGCCACGCAAACGCTTGGAAGCAAACAAATTATGTAAAAACCTTTCTGTTTCATTCATATTTTCTACCTTACGATAAAAAATAAGACTTACTTCTGGTTCTTGACTTTGCAATGTCCTTTCTCTATATACAGGTTTACCTTTAGTTCTTCCTATCTTTATGCGACCATTTAAATCGCTCTTCATTAAATAAACATTACCAACTTCTGTGTATTCAGTAAGTTTAAATCCTTCCTTAATTTTATCCAGCTTTTTTAAGGCTTCGTTGTAGTCCTTGGTTCGCAAGGCAATAGGCTTTGGTCGAACACGATTTTTTTGTGGTGGTTGCCAGTAGTAGAACCCTCGTTTTTTATATAAGCCTTTGATGCCCTTAAAATGTGGATATGTTTTTTTTCTTTCTTCTTTTTCCCCACCTATAACTCTAGCCCTCATTTTAGCTGGAGATCTCACCTCTGGATCTGCTGGTTCAGGAATTCTCCAACAGGTCCCTGCTTTTCTGTGTTTTTTCATTATAACCACACATTCCTTACAGTAACTAGCTAAGGCATCCTTTTTGTATAAATTCTTGGTAAAAGAACTAACCAAAAGTTCTTGATAGCACCTGAGACACCCTTTGGTATCTTTAAATTGATCGTAAGAATCATAAACGTGTTTATTTTGCTCCTTATCTTCTTCTCTTTTCTTTTTATTGTGAGCGCTCATGCAATCTTTACACCAAGCACTCTTGCCATATAAAGCATCTCCTTTGTGAAAATCATCAAGAATCTTAGACTCTTCACAGGAAGAGCATGTTTTTTTTATCTGGTCACACATAATCTTAAAGTAATCGCGGCATATTAATTATTATATATTTTTTTCCTTTTCTGTCAAGCACTCCCGTATTTTTTCCCACTCCGCGTTTTTGGCGACATGATTTTTTTGATTTTTTTCTCATTAATGGGGGAGGGGCGCAGCCCCCATAACTTACAACAAATGACCGTTGATAAACTGAAGAATGACTCCCCCCCGCGAAATCTAACATTTACCTAACAGTTTTTTTGCTTTAATCGGGTAGGGTCTAATTTGTGGAACATTTCCGTGGAACATTGAAAAAAAATCACTTTTTATGCAGAAAGTGCTTGTAGTTTTTACCCATTCTGCTATAATACACCCATGCAAGAGAGAAACACTACATCACTACTCCCCTCCGTTCCTTCAGACGTTCACGCCATGCTTAACGATATGTTAGCCACCGCTACACGTAACGCCGAGGCACAAGTGGAGCGCACCCGTCAATTCGAACTCAAGCGAGAGCGTGAGATGGTTATGAAAGCAAAACGAGACGCTGAAAATAAGCGTCGAAATGTCTTGCAAGGTCACTAAAATTACTATAGAATATCGCCATGAACACTACTATGAAAGACTACTGGACACACGGATACGAAGCGCCTTGCAAAGCTAATAACTTCCAAAGCAATCAGCCAAGCGCATTTGAGATTGATCTGCACTATGCAAGCGAATACATCCTCAAGGGATGGTTCATCAGAACTACAAAGAGCATCGCTGAGGGACACTGGAGCAAGCTTGAGATGCGCAGACGTAACCACCAACTCGAAACAATCAAAGCAGAGTATGCATACCGCAAGCTCGAGCTACCTAACATCTAACCACTACAATAATAACACTATGGAAAATATACTAACAGGAACAGAGTTCCAATTCAACTGCTCCGAGCGTGGAGCTTATACCGCCCAGATCTCTAACATCGACATCGACGGCATTGATCTTCGTGATGCGCCCGACTTCGTTGATGCCTACATCATGGATGCCCGTGTCGATGGTAGACAAGCTACCGATGAAGAGCTTGATCAAATGAATGATGATGCTATGTTTCGCTACGAATCAATCGAGGCTTCTCTCTACTAACATCTAACAGCATGAAAGAAGAACCTAAGAGCTGGGGCGGTGCTATGTGGCAAGCGGCTAACAAAGACCCTCGCACTAAGACGTATCGCAAGAACTTCACACCTAAGGCTAGAGTGTATCACTATGCAGTTGAGCATGTAATCAATAAGCAACGTCACGATGTGTTAGACTTTGGCGCAGGTAAGCATAACTTCTGGGCTGATAAGCTAGGCGGTGAAGGATACTCATGCGATGGCTATGACCTATCACTAGCAGACAGCACCATGAGAGATTCCTATGATGTGATCATGGTAAGCAATGTCTTGAACGTCCAAGAGACAAGACTCCAGCTAAGGGAAACACTAAAACAAATCCTTGGTTTCTCTAAGTCAGGCACACTCATTGTATGGAACTACGCAGAGACACCTCGCAAGATGCCCACTCTAACAAATGACGATATGGAATGGCTGATGGAATTCCAGGCGCAAGACAAAGGCTATACTGTTCTAACAAAAGAAGTGCAAAAGAATCTCTATGTCACTGCGCTAATCTAACAGCTCTCTAACATCTAACAGTTTTCTTCATAGTGCAGTAGTGCGCCTCGTCCCTAGTAGTGTGGGGGCGGGGCATTGCTTTGCCTAACAGTATGCGTAACTCGTTGATACTGAACGACTTAGGGGAGGCGACCCTTTTAACTCATTGATAGTCAACGACTTAGAAGGTGCAGGGGGCGTAACTCATTGATACTGAACGACTTAGGTAGTAAAGAAAAACAAAATAATCCTTGCTGTTAGGTTTCTGTTAGAGTATAATTAAGCCATGAAAATAACACTACTACTCGCCCTCCTCATTACCCCGATCATGGCATCTAACAGTCCTGTCTTAGTAAAGCCTAACAGACCTGTATTGGTAAAGCCTAACAGTGCGGTGCTTGCACCTAACATAAACAAGGCTTGGTATGATATGTTAAAAGGCGTAAAACATTTTGAGAGTTATCGCGCCGAGGCTTACACTTGTTGCGGTGGTAAGCGCACGATTGGATATGGTCACACAGGCGTTGCAGTATCCAAGGGCATCATCTCTGAGAGGGAAGCAAGCGACTTGTTAGAAAAGGAATTGCACGAATACAAAGAGGTGGTTCTTAAGCTGGTCAAAGTCCCTCTAACAGATTATCAGTTGGCGTCTCTAACAAGTTTCACATACAACTGCGGAAGGGGCGCACTCTATCAGCTCGTTTCTCAGGAAGGGCGTTTAAACGATGGAAACTATCAAAGCGTTTCCGAGGTGATGCCAATGTATCGTATGGCAGGGGGCAAAATACGCAAAGGACTTGTCAAAAGACGTAAATTCGAGGTATCTCTGTGGAACAATTCCGTGGAACAATTATAAGTCATTGATACTGAACGAATTAAAAAGTAAAAAAAAAGCGTTTTTAATGCCGAAAGAGCTTGTAAAAAGTGGTCAACTGTGGTATAATGTGTTCAACGAAAGGGAGGGATCAACCAACCAACTACTTCCAAGCCCTGCGAGTGCAGGGCGAAACAAAAACTACATAATGGCTCATTCTTCTAACAAGTAAAGATAGCCTCTCACATACTCCGAGAAATCCGAGGATACTACGGCACAAGCGGTAGGAGAGGAAGATAAAGGTGCAACTCCTTTATGAGCAATCAGCTTTCCAAAACTTAAAACACTAACTAGAAAATAATACTATGAATAACACTAAAACAAAAAAAACTCCTTGGTTCGAAACTCTCCACGTTGATCTTGATAGCCTAAATGCTTTTGAAGCAAAGCGTGGCTTCACTTGGGATGACGGAAATACAAATGGCACTTGGAGAGTGCTTGTTAAAAACTCTGCTGGCGATACTGTCAAAGAGTTCCGCTCCAATATGCGTTGGCGTTCCGCTGGAATAACTAAGGTTGTTCGCAATACATTCGACAAACACGGCAATGCTCTTGGCGTGTCTTAAATAAGCCAAATGAATTGTTGACAATAACCCCCTTTTAACTTAAAATATAACCATGAAAGAAAATAGCACTATGAATAAAGAACAAATCAAAATCGGCACAGAAGTGATCGTGAATGGAGCTTGTGTCATCGTTGACGAAGTTGTAGAAAATAACCCTCACCGCCCATTCTGGGGAACGACTGAGGACGGAGAAGAAATCGGCTTCTCTATCGAGCATGTAATGGCAATCGTGCCAGAATAACCCAAACACATAAAACAAATGGACGTTTTAAAAGCACTAAATAATCTTACAATCCGAAAAAAAGGGATTGACTCAACCGCAAAAACCAACTATAATACACCTATGCAAATCGCAAACACAAACACAGACACCTCCGCTTCTCCTCTCGAAATCGCAAACCTTCTCAAAGATCGCACTGTGCGATACATCAACCACGGGAAGTCTAGCGTTCGCAGAGACAAAGAGCGCACCTTTAAAATTCATGCCGTTGAGGACGTATGGAACGCCAAGAAAAATGGCAGACGTTGCCTCAAGGTCTTAGCTACCGACATTGATGACAACGCGCAGGAGAAATACCGCACGTTGCACCTAACAGGAATTGAGGTCGTAGCCTAACAGCGTTCTGTGTAGTGGTCGCCTCGTCCTCTGGTCGTGCGGAGGGCGGGGCAAAATCTAACAGGGGCGAACTGGTTTCGATCTAACAGGAGGCTGTTAGAGACAGGGGTTCGAATCCCCTACGCTCCACCAAAATCTAACAGAAAAAAATCTATGTAACTCATTGATAATGAACGACTTGCGCCCCGCGCCCCCTCTAACTCGTTGATACTCAATGACTTATGTAAGTTCCGTGGAACATTTGTTCCACAAAAAAAAAGTGCATAAACATGCAAAAAGATGTTGCCTATTAGCGAGATTCTGTTATAATTCAGCCATGGAAACGAAAAACACTACCACCGCCGCCGCCCGTCCTTCCACCGCTGATGCTGAGTTCGAAGCTCAGTTTGGTTCGGAGTCTGATATCCAAGATTGGCAGGACTGGAGAGCCTCCTGTCTCGAAGCCGATATGTCGGAGCCGTTCCTCGATGACGCCCACTAATTTCCGCTGGGCGGGGTTCAACCAACCTACTACCGCCCTAACCGCTCCCCTACGGGGGAGCAACCTTCTAACCACTACCTAACATTATGACCGACTTCTATAAATACTGCACAAATTCTCGCGTAGCTCACGCCAACGTCAACAGGGTTGTTGATTCGCTTTATCTCAACCCTAAGGAGGCTGGCGATCTCAAGCAGCAGATGCTGGAGCTTTTACAGCTCACCGTCAACAATTCCGTTGCTTACGCGGTGGATGAGATCAGTCTGAAAAAAGGCGCGATTGCCGACGACGATTTTCACCCCGTTTACACATGGGACTAACAGCTTCTAACAAACGTAACTCGTTGATACTGAAGGAGTTAGAAGGGGGCCCCCACGTAACTCATTGATAATGAACGACTTACGTAAGTATGCCTAACAGAAACGTCTAACAGTCTATTTGGCAATTTCTGAATCCCAGCTGTTAGATTATATTTGGCGTTTTCTGAATCCCAGCTGTGTGGAACATTTCCGTGGAACATTAAAAAAAAATCGTTTTTTATGCAGAAAGTGCTTGTCCAAAAGAATCTTTTAGGCTATAATGTCTCCGCAGTCACGAAAGACGCTTAACCAACTAACTAACTAAATACTATGCTTATACTATCCAAAAACCGCATCGAATCCGACCAGCTTGCTAAACTTGACACTCCTGCTGGAACTGACACCCACACGCCAATCCCACACGCTACGCTCGTAGACTATACGCGCAAGGCTCTTGATCGGGCTGGCTTAGAAGTCACACATGAGGAGCATGGTCTCTCCCGTGGTGATCTTCGTTACTTCGGAGGCTTTTCCATCACTGGCAAGGACATCCAAGCAGATGACCGCAATCTAGTTGTGGGAATTCGTAACAGCCATGACAAGGCTTTTGCTTCCGCAATCTGCATCGGCAATCAAATGCTTGTGTGTGATAACCTTTGTTTCTCCTCTGACATCAAGCTTGCTCGTCGTCACACTCCGCGAATCCTAACAGACTTGCCTCGCGTGTTGTCTTCTGCTGTTTCCCGTGTCACTTCTCACTGGACTGACATGGCACAACGCATCACCGCGTATCAAGAGACTGACATCACTCGCCAGCAAGCTTCCGACTTGCTTGTGGATCTTGTTGACTCCAAGGGATTCTCTGCGCGTGACCTTTACAAGACTGTCAAAGAGTTTGAAGCCCCACGCCATGAGGAATTCAAGGGCAACAATCTTTGGAATCTCTATAACGCTTGCACTGAGATGCTCAAGGGTTCGGACGTTTCCAAGTTGCCATCCCGCACCATGGTTATCCAGTCCAACTTCGACCGCTTGGCGAATCACTCGCCTAACCTAACAGTGGACAACGAGACTGGTCTAGTTCTCCCAGCGTAAGCGCAACCCTAACAGCCCTCGCCCTAACAGGCGGGGGTTTTCTTTTGCCTATAATCTAACAGTTTCTAACAGCGTAAATAACCTACGTAAGTCATTGATACTGAAGGAGTTGCGTGGGGCACCCCTTCTAAGTCGTTGATACTGAACGAGTTACGCATGATTCTTCTATACCACAAAAGCTCAATATGTCAACCAAAAAGATCAAAAAAAAAGATTAAAAAATAATTAAAAAAGGCTTGTGTGCGTCGCCGATTCTGTTACAATACAGCCATGAAGTTACTAACCACTAACACTAAGCTAGAGAAAAACATAAAACTAAATTACCAGTCATGGGGCATTCACCTATCCCCAGCTAACAAGTCTGGTTTCAATGTCTGCAAGTGGGCATCAAAAGGATGCAAAGCCGCTTGTCTTGATACCAGTGGAATGGGAAACTTCTCTAACGTCCAGGCTGCCAGGATCAAAAAGACTCGCTTGTTTTTTGAGGATAAGATAGCTTTTCTCACACAGCTAAAGAGAGAGATAACCAACGCAGTGAAGCTTGCCAAAAGAAAAGAATTAAAACCTTCGTTTCGTTTTAACCTAACAAGCGACATCCCATGGGAAAACGTAAAGCTAGACGGCAAAAACATGATGGAACACTTCCCCGAGGTTCAATTCATGGACTATACAAAGTCACCAGAACGCATGACAAAATTCCTCGCTGGTGAATTACCTAGCAACTATCATCTGACATTCTCACGCAGTGAGGAAACAAAGAATCAATCTCTTGTTAGTGGTTTCCTAAGTGCTGGCGGAAATGTTGCAATGGTGTTCAGAAAGTGCTTGCCAAAGACTTGGAACGGGTTTAAAGTCATCAACGGAGACGAGACCGACTTGCGCTTCTTAGATGGCAAGGGCGTGATTGTCGGACTTGTCGAGAAAGGACTTGCCAAGAAAGACGAGACAGGTTTTGTAATTGAACCAGCAACAGCATAAAAACATGATAACAATACTTTTGACAATTTCAATATTCTTGATATGGATATACCAGCAAAACAAACACTAAACAACTAATAACATGGGACTAGACCAAGCAGCATATACAAAAGATAAGGACGGAAGAGAATATATTCAAGACTGGCGCAAACATAATGCGCTTGATGGATGGATGGAAGCTCTCTGGCGCACTAAGGGAAATGACGGAGAATGGAACTGCGCAGAGCTTGAGCTTAAGATGCACGACATCGAACAGCTTGAGGCGGTAGTAGTAAATGACGAGCTACCAGAAACGCATGGATTCTTTTATGGTAGCGATTCAAGGCATGATGACTACCAGAAGGAAAAAACTCTTGAGTTTATCTCTGATGCTTACGACACCTTGAGAGAGGGTAAGCAGGTTTTCTATTCCGCATGGTTCTAATCTAACAAAATAAAACAAATGACTAAAGTAATAGGAATGCACGTTATGTGTGCTGAATGCTACGACAAGACATCGGTTGAAGATGTTAACAGCGACAAGGTAAGATACTTCACCCCTAACGGGGACGCTGTTCGCTTCATGAGTGGCACTACCCAAGAACTAATAAATCAAAATAGTTTTTTATGTGAGTGTTGCCAAGATGATCTGTTAGAGGAAGAGGATTACTAACAGCCTCTAACAGCCGTAAGTCGTTGATAATCAACGAGTTGCGGGGGGCGACCCTTCTAAGTCGTTGACACTCAATGAGTTATAGAGGTTCCGTGGAACATTTGTTCCACAAAAAAAAGATTAAAAAGGTGTTGCTATCCCCCGCCATTCTGCTATAATGCAGACACCAAAAGGGAAAGCCAAGCGTTAGAGGCGTAGGTGATTACCTCTAGGTGTAGACTAAATTACCTGAGAAGGGACAGCGAGGGTTGGCGTTTTTAGTTGAATATAATGGATATGACCAGCCCAGCTTTCCAAAAAAACACAAAAATATCATTGCAAATTAAAACCCAAACCTTTAAAATATAACCATGAGCAAACAATTACAGCACATAAAAGACATCCTCTCTCCCAGCGACTATAAGCTTCTACTAGAAGCGGCAAGGATCACCAATGGAAAGAAAATCAAAGAGGGTATGTTCATCAATACCTCAATGCACGAATACAATAAGGTGGTAAAGCTAGTCGATCCACTAACAGAACACCACGACTCACTTGTAAGAGGCACAGCCAAAAACATAAAAGCTAAAGCTAAAGAACTAAGCCACGAAGGTTTCTTCGGTGGAGGAATGTTCCTAGCAAAATAATAATATGAACCCAGAAGAACGCACAAGAGAAGTCCATCATATCTTTCTTTACAACAAAAAAACTAAAGGCAGAACTACTTTGGGTTACGTCCACGAAGCAAAAGATGACAAGGATGCACTAAGGCAATACAGATCTGCGACTAAAACATTGCCAAATAATCTACAAGCAGAGGTAATACAAATAACAGGCATGTATGACATTAAAAACTCAAAAATAATCGCTTGACCTTAATCACCAATTTACTATAATATAGCTATGCAAACAAGAATCCAACTAACAATCAGAGACGACGATAGAGACAAACTCTTCGACAAGCAACTTGAAGCTATCGACGAGATCAGCATCTTGCTTAAGACATTACCCTTTGAGGTAGAGCTTGAGGTGTTCGATAGAGAACCAGAACTACAAGTCCACTCACCATCATGACCACAAACGAATTACTAACAGTTGCAGGTATCTGCCTCATAGCACTCTGGACAATTAGCCTAGTATGGTTCTTTGTCGCACTCGCCTATGATATGTTAAAACAACAAGATAAAGATTATGATTGACATAGCCCTAACTCGTTGATGCTGAACGAGTTAGAGGGGGTGCCTCGTCTAACTCCTTGATACTGAACGACTTACACATATATCTATACAAAAAAAAGCTCAGGTTTTATCCTGGGCTTTTGCTATTTGACTATTTGCTATTTACAGCTATACCAATTCTAGTTCTATATTTGCGGTGTTGACCTGATAGCTACCATCCATTAGTTGATTGTCCTCTATGCTATTTGTCTCTACTGCATTTCGTATTTGATCGAGTCGCTCGATGAATTCGGTTTCAGTATTTGCTTCTATTGTAATTGTTGCTATCATGCTTCTGTTGATTCTAATGTTTCTGCTAGGCTTGCGGTGTATAGGTTGTCATCTCTGAGCATTTCATCGTATAAGAGTTTGGCTTCTTCGTGCGATTCGAACCTTTCCCAATCGTCGGTGTATCCGTAGTCCTCGTTCTTGACTGTCCATGTTACTATATATTCTTTTGTCATTGTTTCTATTTGGTTTGCCCCTCCCCCACAACCAAGAGCAGGAGAGAGGCTGTTACTAATACCAACTTAATAAAGTGTCACGTAATACTTACCACTTTCCTCACACTGATACCATTCTTCACCCAACTGAGTGAGAACATCTAACACACGGAGTCTGCTAGGGTAGTTGAGCATCTTCTGTATATCAACAAGCTCAACAAGCTCAACACGATCTTCTCCCGCTCCGTAGTTGTCAATGTCACGCTTCTTAGCAAGGTAGCTTTCCACACGATCAATGATCTCATTAGTTTCCTCGTCATCTTCTGAAAGGATAGGATTGCCATCAGCATCACATACAGCACTCTTGATCTCAGTCTCATAAGAATCAATGATCTCATACTTGGATACACGGCACTTCTGGCAAGAGCAATCATTAGGCACACTCACTACATCGGCAGGATTGATTTTAACGATTAGCACACGACCATTGGAGAATGATTCTGCATAGTCAAGTGATCCAACGTGCAGACCAAACGAGCAATGATTAGAACGCTCGTCATCTACATCCCTGCGGAGGACTTCGATAGTATCGCCAACCTCATTCTTAATGCGTCCCTCAGAGTTAACTTCGCCTTGCAATACCTTGGTTTTGGTATTACCATGACATGACCAACCATTACGATTGACACCCTTGTAAGCAAGGAAGCATCCGTCCTCTGTGATTGGTAGCTCCTTATAAGCAAGGAAGTCATAGAGTTGGCGAACTGAGTTGGCACTTGGGTTGTGCTGTAATGAATCCCAGAACTTCTTGAACAGCTTAACAGGTAAACCTTCTTGAGCAATGGAACGCACTTTATCAGCGAGTGCTGTGGGTAAACGCTCACCCTCGTATGTAACCGAATCAGGATTGATTGTGAATCCGTCCTGCTCGAACTCGCCTACCTTTTTGTCGATAAGCCCTGCGATAGCATCGGCTTGCTGATCTTCGGGAAGATCGAAACAAGCAATGATGCGATTGTATTCTGGGGCAGATTTCTCTACCTTGACTGGTTTCCCTCCGTGGAAGAAAACAATGCTTTGGTCATTTATGATATATTGCATATTATTGTTGGTTGTTTGTTACGTGGTTATTGTAGGGTAATGGCGGGTTTCTGTCAAATTAAATATCGAGTATTCTTTTGATGTCATGTCGGCTTAGATTTTTATGCTTTCCATAGTAGTATCTAAGGTTTACGAACTCAGCCCATATCCGACCACGCAATGTGCATTCTTTTCTCAGGGAATCAGACCACTCAACTATTCTTTGTGATTTGCTGTTGTCTTTCTTTACTATTGCTTTTGTTCTATCAGATATCCAAGGGCAATCACAAATGGTCTTTGACCAAGCGGAATACTCTTGCTTATTCTGAGCATCTGCTTGAATCTTCTTTAAACTAATTTCAATAGATCCACCACTACCAGCATCCACAATACCAATTTCTGCTAGGTCTTTCTTGAGTCCCTTTGCCCCAACATAATAACCATAATCGTTTCCTCTGAAATAAGTCCCAGATGTCTTGTTAGGATTGAGAATAAAACTACGTAGAATGTTTACGTCCTTACAGGTCTTTGACAGCTTCTTGTTTTGCTCCTTTGCTTCCTCTAAGTCTTTGGCGATTTTGAGATCGTTTTCCTTGCGGTTTTTATTGTGAAGCTCTAATGCTGTATATGTTCCGAGGCTACGAGCATGATACCAAACAACTGCACTATTGATAGGCTTGCCTGTCTTAGGCATTTTGAGCTTACGTGCATTTTTGATATGGAACGTGTCGTTAATGTCGCTGTAATGACCTTCTCTAACGCACAAATACTTCTTGCCGTTTAGACCGCACCATGTATTGACTTTGGATACCCAAGTATCAGTAGCACGATTGTTAGGGATAACCACAAGAACAGGCTTGCCATCTTCTTTATCGACGTTTTTAACTTCTGTTTTTAAGTCGGAGTGAGTGTGGTCACGGATAGAGGTGACAGTTCTGTAATAGTCACTATAAATAAAATCAGGACGATAGCAGAAATATTTGCCTATCTCTGCTTTCTCTGTAATATTGTTCATATACAAATCGGTAAGCTCAATAAGCGTTTTCTTTTTGAATTGCTCTGTATCTTGCTCTGCAAGAGTTTGTATTGCTTTAACTGCTCTTTCCTTCAAACGATTGTTTTTTTCTGTGCTTTCCATACCCTCACGGCTAATAGGGATGTCCATTGATCCCATTGGTGCTGTAACTGTGACAATAGTGTGATCTTGAAAATTAGAACCATCAGGAAGTTTAACCTCTCCATAAGTTACATCGCCCATCTTGAACTTGGCTTGATAACCATCCTGAACAATGTCCCGCTTGATTTTAGCCTTATCATACGAACGAATTTCTTCTGTTGTAAACTTGTCAACAATAGATATAGTGAACCCATCAATAATTTCCGTATGTCTCTGCTTTGGCGTGTTGTAAACCTCGTCAAAGATATTGGCGGTAATGGGCGAATGAGCATACTGCACGAACTTGAGAATCTGACGCTTGAACTTATCCACATCACTCAGCTCTCTAGCAGAATAACGAGATGTTCTTTCTTTTGTTGGCTTGACCTCAAGATTGATCTCAATACCAGTCTCATCAGTAGGACATGAATCCAACTTATAGATATGACCCACAGGCACATTATTATCACCAGCACCAAGCATACATGAGTAAGATGTCTTGACACCCTCGTAATGCGAGATGATGTTGAATGTATCCGTGTATGCGTGACCAGCTTTAGAGCCAACTCCAAAACCACCAATAGAATCATTCGTTTCTGACTTGGTAGACTTGAAATACATACCAAAGATTTTACGAACTCCATCATCTGATAGACCCTTCGCATGATCACGAACAGAAAAGACTGCCTGATCAATACCAAGTCCTGTCATGCTTACTTCCACAGGACGATCAACGCCATGCTTCTTATGTTCGTCTACTGCATTACAGATATACTCACGCACGACTGCTTGAATCTTGTTAGAGTAAATCTTATCTCTCAGGAAATAAGTTGCCATGTCACGACCATGATTGTCCATGCCCATGATTGACTGCTCTAATCCCTCGGATGCGATGATAGGTGTTGATTTTACTTTGGTTTTCAATTTATTAGTTGGTTGGTTGTTGGACGCATTATACATACTGGATTGAGCGAGTCAACCCCTTTTCGAAACTTTTTTCATCTTTTTTCATATCCTTTGTTTTCATATATGTTTTCATGTGTAAATAATAGTATGAAAGAATGTTCTGTATGTAATACACTAAAGGATTTTGATCAATTCCACAAGACAAGTTCTTATTGTTTAGATTGCCATAAAAAGAAATGTAAAGAGTATTACCAAAAGAATAAAGAAAAGGCAAAAGCTAGAGCTTTAAAATGGAGAAAAGAAAACTATGAAAAGTCTTGTGCTATAAATAAAAAATCTGCTACTAAATATGCTAAATCTGGCAAAGCATGGGAAAGACAAAAAGAAAGATATCATACAGACCCAAATTTTAAACTAACTGTTCTTCTTAGGCAGTATTCTAATCAAGTCACTAAATCAGTTAAACAACAAAAAGAATTACGCTCATTAGAGTATCTTGGATGCACGATTGAAGAATTTAAAACACACATAGAATCTCTTTGGTTAGATGGCATGACCTGGGGAAATCATGGTGAGTGGCATATAGACCATAAAATTCCTTTAGATTATTTTATTAAGAATGAGGACGATCCTTGGAAAGCTAATCACTACTCAAACCTTCAACCACTTTGGGCAGAGGAAAACCTTCGCAAAGGAAACTCAATCTAAAAAATCAATACCCTTTTTAATCTTTTTTATCAGGAGTATGCGTTTGCGTGTGATGCTAAGTCGGTTCTATCGTCATACTTGTTTACCAGCTCCCCATAAAGAGTTTTTGCTGTTTCGTATTGCTCTACGGAAAACATATGTCCCTCGATTGTTTCATCGGGGTCATCATCATTCTCGGCACGTTTACGAACATCTACTATCCATTCGTGACCGCCAAGATAAACCAACATCACCTCATGATCGGATTTGAGATATCCGCTATACATTTCCTCCTGTCCTTCCAGAAGGTAATCGAGGTAAAGTTTTTTTACTTTCTTCTTAGATGTTCTGTTCACCAGCTTATTTAACAGGTTGATCATTGCATCTATGTTGGTGGTCATTGCATCGACCATTTCTTGTTTGCTTAGTGGTTTCATGGTTGTGTTTCTACGTTAGCTTCTTCGATCTGGTATGACCCATCCATCAGTTCATATGACCCAGTATCGGTATCAGATATGTTGGTGGCTAGTTTGATTAGGGAGTCAGCAAGTTGTTGCTCACTCGTTGCGTCTATTGTTATCGTTACTTTCATTGTTCGACTCGTATGGGTCGGGTTCATACTTGTTGAGCAAGTCGATAACCTGCTGCGACTTTGCTTTCAGCTTCTCAATCCAAACTCCTGAGTGGGATATTTGGTCGAGAATCTCCTGCTCCATCTGCTTAACCTTGATGCGAAGATCGCGGTTTTCTCGGAGCAGTTCTTCTTTATCTAGTTTTGTTTTCATGTCGCTATATATAGTTTGCTTATTTACATTGTCAATACCCTTTTTAATCTTTTTTTATAGTTCAAACTCAAATTCTCCATGCTCATGCAAATGTTCCATTTCATTTGCCAGCACCTCGATGATATCATATAATTCAGTATCCTCACAATCTTTAAACCAACAAGTTTTATTTGTGTTAATAAACTCATCGATATCTTCTTCAGGTAAGTCTAAGAAACCCTCTGGTAAAGGCTCACATAAAAAGTGCGACGATGCTCTCCTGAGGAATTCCTCCCATGTTATTTGCTTATTTGTCATTTTGTTATTTGTTATTTGGTGTTTTCTAGTCTAACCTGATATCTATGTATTTGCGCGATCTCGCGTTGATATATTTCGGGCATGAAGTTTCGGTGTTGTACCTCGGTGTCGAGTACTTGTCGAGCTTTATTTGTTGATTTTTTCAGTAACTGGCGGAATGTACTATCTGGACGCCAATACAATAAGTAATATTTGTTTATTAAGAATCGGTAGAATGAATGTAATGAGTTAAAATTAAGAACGCCATTATAATAGTTATTATTAACATGAGAGTTTGATAGATTGTGGGCTAGGTTGATGTCTTCTTCTGCTGTTTCTTTTTCTAGAAGCCCCACAGCAATGTCGGCTCCGTATGATGATATCATGTATTTCATTTGATTTGTTCTAGTATTTTTGTTCCTTTGTTAGT
>Ga0233399_1000061_pt1 | contig 48689 bp, 74 predicted proteins | sample 43DmetaG_FD_182698 | JGI IMG/M metagenome (GOLD analysis project Ga0233399, IMG submission 182698) | Seawater microbial communities from Monterey Bay, California, United States - 43D | ecosystem: Environmental > Aquatic > Marine > Coastal | place: USA: California | collected 2016-11-08 | reverse complement strand
ATATAGCTCTACAAAGTCTGGCCGCACATTTGTACCATGCTCTAATAGTATATCTTCACGTGATTGACTGTAATGCATTGCAGGACGTACACCACGCCAGCTATCGATAACACGTTTGATACGGTCGTCATTTACATTAATATATTCGCCTTCACGGCATAAGTGATGATGTATGTCTATTACAAGTGCTACATCTTTTTCTAGTTCTAAGCTATCAGCCAAACCCCACTTGTTTTCATCGTTTTCAATAGTAATAGTGTTTCTTGCTTCTGTAGACAGTCTTGGAAGGATGGCTTTGATACCGGCTGGACCTTGTCTACCGGAGATGTGGACGTTACACTTGAAGTCTTGCCACTTCTGACCGTAACCCATCCACCTGATAATATCCGCATGATATTCGAACTCCTCTAAGCTACGTTCAACAATATCTGGATTGTCGCTTGCAAGTACTGTAAATTGTCCAGGGTGCATACTAACTCTAACACCTAAGTTTTTAGCTACTTCGCCTACTATGCCCCATCCACGTGCAAGCATGTTACGTACATCTGTGCGCTTGTAAAAATGACGCCAGTCTGGATGTGTATATGCAGGTAACATGTTACTACCTAGTCTAACCATTCGCTGTTGATGAGGCAAGCTACCTACATATTCAATCAGTCGTAATGCATTTTCCCAGTTTTGTCCTGCACAATTCCATAGTTTTTCTTCTGCTACTTCTTGAGTTTGGTTGTTAAGCCATGTAATGGTAGTTGACTTTTCACTATAAGCGCCTTGTATTTCTTTTAGGATTTTAGGCTTTTGCGTCTGATCTGGATGCATATACTTGCATGCAAATCCTACTTTACCAATGTGATCTACCATTTTACAATTTCCCCTTGTTGCTTGTTACATTTATAACGTATATTGATACTAATGTCAAGCTTAATCTTCACGATTTCCTACACCATAATCAATAATTACTGGAAAACGTGGAACCCCATCTGGAGTTAATTCAAAATAACGACACGTTGCCCAGTTAGGCTTAATAGGGTTATCTAATAGTTCTTTTAGTTGTGCTTGATTGCCACGTACACCACTACCAAACGTATTGCCTTGAGCGTCTTTAAGGATAAAACGTTTTGCATATCCTGTCCAAGCACCTTGTCCTTCAATTACCTCTACTACTTCAAATTCTTCTGTAATGAACTCTTTACGCTTTAGTAAATGTTTACTGCGCTTACATTCATATGGTGTATCATTACGAACCATTTGACCTTCGTAACCACGTTCCATATAGTCGCTATATAATGCATCTAGTTCTTCTTGAAAGCTTGCATAGTCTGTTTGTACAATATGTACTACATCGCTCTTAGCACCTTTGGCTACACGAATACGATCTAAAAAATTAGTATTAGGGATATAACAATCATATACGTGAAATTGTACTAGTTCACGTGCCTCTTCAATTTCTTCTGGTCTACACTTTACTTTACGTACAAGACTTGTAATCTTATTAAAGTCTGCTTTTAGTTCATGATTGTAAAGTTCGCCGTCTAAAATGATACCAGGGTTGGCTTCAATAAACGGCTGTACACTTTCCCAAATATGTGGGCAACTAGTAATAGCTTTACCACTGCGTGTCCATAATCCATTTGCATCTGCTACGCAACGGATACCATCTAGTTTAGGTTGACTGTAACCTTGGCTTTGTGGACGTTTGGTATAGTCATGTGCTAGCATAGGCTTAAACTTTTCATAAGTATCAATTTTACTTACATCTTCAAAGTATTCTTTCTCAACATTAATATCCCAAGAACTCTTTGCTTCACTAATTGCTTGTGTACGAGCGTTTGTACCATTAACTTTGCCTATATTTTTAGCTTCGCTCAAGTTCCACACACTAGTAACCTTTTTGCCGTCAACTAATCCTGATATAGTTCTAATGCCTGCATTATCATCATCGTCCCATCCATACTGGATAGTCCAAGTGCGTACTTTACCTTTAGAGTCACGTTTAAATAGTTCAGCAAGTGATTCAATATTTTGCATACTTATTCCTATATCTGTGTTGTTACCTATTAGCGTAAACTAACATATATACGACTGCATGTCAATAGCTAATTTTATTTTATTTCTCTAAGGAAAGTTAACAACAACCCCATTTTTGTTGTCCAATGTGTTCCTTTAAATCCCTTATTGGTAGCATGTAACTGAAATGCATCAAAAACAATTGGTGCTTTGGGACGCCAAGTACAAGTAAGTTCTGGAGTTAACCCAGTTAATCTCCTATAAGGAGTGTAATACAAATATTCATCATAGTGTTCTGTGTCGTATTTTCGTAAATTGCATGCTGTGGTTTGTGTTGACCCATCTAACAAACTAAAATTCAATTCTGAATGATCTCTTGCAACTGGATACGTTGTTGCAATCTTACCAGTATGTCCATGATTGTATACATGTGCAAAATCAACATGTCTTTGATCAAAAAATACACCATGACTTTCAATATTACTAGGTGCTGTAAACAAAGGAATAATCATATTACGCCAAGGAACCCATTTGCGTTGATCACTGTCTGCAGGAACATCTAATAGTCCATCAATCCAGTCAGCTTCTCGAGTGCTATCGTTGTGCAATCCGTACTGACTAGGCGTAATAAAAAAGTTACCGCCAACAACAGGAGAGTTTTCAGCACCTGGTATCATTTGATTGATACGGTCTGCAAATTTCTCATATATACCTTGTAGATTTCCGCTTACAAACATAGTACCATTATCATTATGTCTTACAGTAGAACAACGACTAAATGCATAACCATATATCCAGGTTATTTCTTCCTGTGTAAAAGCCTCGTCAAATACTTCAGCCTTCTGAAAGTTACTTGAGATGTCTTCTTGTACGATTGGATCTTTTAAATTTGCCAACCAATACTCATAGTTCAGCTTGTAGCTTTTATGATTTTCAATATCATCAACTGTGTTAATGTTGGTTATCATTTGATCTAAAGATCTTTCTTTTTATGTTTGGCGTCTGTATTTTTCTTTTTATTAGGGATTGTCTTTGGACGGAATTGAGGAGTACGTAGAGCATGCGCAATTGGGTTACGTGTCTTTGGTGCTTTTTTCTTTTTCATTTTGTATTACTCCTGTGCTATGCATACGTTTAACATATTACATTCTGCATGTCAAGTATTAATTTATATATCTTTAAAATCTTGATTAAAATGTTGATCTAATATTTTCTGTTCGTCTCTTTGAACTTTTGCTAGCTTTTGGTTTTGCTGTTCTGCTTCAAGATTTAAAAACTTTAATATCTTTTTCTTGTGTGATTTATGTTCTATGTTATTTTGTATGTATTCTATTGCTTTTGATTTTTCGTCATCTGGTAGATTACGTATTGCTAAGGTTTTAGGAAATACGGCAGTGTCTATTGACATTCTTGTACCAGAGTTAAATGTACTACTTAACCAATCATAAATGTGATGTAATTTCATTATATTTAATGATGTTATTGTTGTTTGTATTCCAAATTTAAGATTGCAATCTTTTATAGATTTATAGTATTCTACATTGTTTACAATTGTTTCCCATTTGTGGCCAGGACGTTGGTACTCGTTCATTTTACCAACTCCGTCAATACTAAAATATACTGCAATTTGTTTACATTTTTTCCAAAAGTCTAAAACTTTACGTGATGGCAATATTGTACCATTTGTATGGTAAATGATTTTAAGATTTTGTAAATTGTTATGTGTGTCTAGTAACTTTTCAATAAACTGATCATGCTGTTTAGCTAGTAATGGTTCGCCTCCAATAATCTTTATCACACTTAAATTTTCTAATGGAACATTGAATGATTTCATATCCATATCAAATCCTAATTCAATCTTGGTTCCTTTATTGAGAATAGATGCCCATTTACTACTATATTCATCGCTACACATACGACATGCCAAATTACAATGAGTACTAAACCCAACTTCTAAGTATCTTAGTTTTATATTACCAGTAGCATCTATATTAAAATCCTCATTAAATTCAGTTCGCATACTATGCCCAGATGCTAATTCTTCGTCATGACATTTAAAACAATTACTTAATTTTTCACCAGCCATCATACGATTACGTATGTTATTAAACATTTCACTATTGAGTGCTTGATTTAATCCATCACTAGCTTTGGGCGGTGTGTAATCTTGCGTTCTAAAACGGCAGCATGGCAATATGTCATCTCTTACATCTATTGCGGCAGACATCCAAGGTAATACACATGCATTTGAATGTAGTTTCATATGACAATCCTTTTAATATACTACTATTTAGTGATCAACATCCTTATAAGTTCTGATTACTTGGTGTAAGATTATCACCGTATTCAATTGTTTTAATGTTATGGCAATTACTACAAAGTGTCATCAAGTTATCTGGATCATTGTTTTCGTGATTACCATCAATATGATCAACTGTCAATGCCGCACGTAGTAGACTATTAAACTTTTTAGGATCGCTGTCTTTGTACTTGCTTACTCGAGGCAACAATGCAGGATCCCATCCACAATCACTACATGTTGATTGGCGTAGCTGACTGTATGCTTTGGAGGGGGTAGCCATGCCACCAAATGCAGCAAAATTACGCTGACATGGATCACAGTATTCTTTCTCTCCTGGACCTTTCCACAATGTTAAGTGACTGTTACATCCTGGTGTTTTACATTTGCCACGTAAAGCAGCTTTCATTTCACTTGTGCTTTTGCGTACACGATCTGTTGCTTCACGTATAGACATTATACTAAGTCCTCCGCTGTAAAGTTATATGTGTCATCAAACACTGGAAGCTTCTGTGTAAATCCTGCTTGCTTGAGTGCTAGTGTGATCCATACAGGACCTACAATTGTTTGGTTACAACGGTGTGTTTTACCTGTTACCATACGCCCTGCTTTTTGTTCAATAACAACATGGTTCTGATATGCTGCTTGTACTTTACGATGTTTAACGCTACCTTTTGCCCACGTATTGCCAGTAACTTTTGCTAATGTACTTACCATTTCATCTAAGTATTCATCTGTTACTACAATTCCATCATTCATACACTGGCGTACAAAGTGACTCATGTTGTCAATTTCTAGAGCAACAAACTGATTATCTGTATTGCTTGCTTTATGATAATACATTACACGTTCAAATACTTCTACTGGGAAATTACGGTTCATAATCTCTGTCATACGTGACCAAGCACCTGGGCGTTTCTCATCGCCAAACTTCTCACTAGTAGCAAAGAAACCATATTTTTCAAAGTACTCTTGTAATTTTACGCAACGCTGATTCCAAAACTCATTAAGTCCATCATGACGAAAGCCTGCAACATATTGCTTGAACAAATCAATAGCTTCTAGTTTTTTACTTGTACGCCCGCTGTTAAATTCTACAAAGCGGCGACGGATTGCAGCACGATCATCACCTGGATATTGATCAACTGGAACATTTACTTTAGACGGTCTTAGTCCAAAACCATATACGCCAATAATGTAAAGTGCAATTGCTGTATGTTGTCCATCCCATGCTACATGACGTAGTGTTTCTCCATCTTTACGTTTACCATCTAAGTATGTACGAATACGGTTAACAAAATCTGGATTAAACTCACTTACGATATCGATTAAATTCTCACGATCTGGCCATCTTTGCATTGTATCATTGATATCACATAGTGTAGCTGGAACGTATTGGATCTCTCCCATTCCAACAACATCTTTTAGCATATCATTATATGTTTCATATCCCATTGCGGCAACCATGCCTTCTGCTAGGCTACGGAACAGCATTTCAAGATCACTATCTTTTGCATATAATTCGTTTAGTCGTTGTTCGATTGTTACAAACAGATCTTCATCTGAATGATAAGTTGCATTGATTTGATCCGCATATGTACTATTTTGTAATGTAAACGACATCATTTTATAAATTCCCTCATTATTACTTAATTACATACTTTCTAACATTGATAGAATAATATGTCAAGAAAAAAGCGAACTAATAAATTGTTCGCTTTCAATGGGTTATAAGTTTTTTTAAATTAATTTGCGTAACCAGTTTACTATCTCTTTGTTTTCAAAGGTTGGTGTACGTCTATGACTTTCTGGCAAGCTATCCCATTCTTTTAATGCAGGATGACTTTTTTTACTTTCACTAAAGTATACTCCATAGTGCCAGCCTTCTTTCATCATGGAATGTACCCAACGATTATGATGCCATTTGCCCATATCATTTGTAGCACGTTCTAGTAATGATTCGTCTATTTCAATTTCATAGTCACGTTGTTCATCATATAGGTTACTAATTTCAATATCAAAGTCTAGAGAGAATATTGTTTCCCACCCTTGTAATATAAATTGTGTCTCTTCTGGTGTTAAGTCTCTTGTAAGTGGCACTGTATAACAATGCTTAAATTCTTCACCTTCACATATACCATATTCCATACCAACTTCTGAATCTTTGTGTGTATACACAAATACAGTGCCTGATGGTGCTAGCATAGTCACTACATCATACCAAGCCAATGCTATTTGTTTATCTAGTGCTTCTGCTGTTTTTAATATTATATGGTGTTGGTACATTATTCGTACTTTCCTGAATATCTTGACTTTATTGGTTCGTCATAGTCTGCTCTGTTGCTGGCCGCTCCACTATAACTACCACGTGTTCCAGTTGCTGATGTGTCTGTTTGTACTACAATTTTACCACTGTTTTCACTAGTGCTATTTACGTAAAGTCCAAACCATGCTGCACCTGCTCCTACTACAACACTAACTAAACCTGCTTGTGGCATGCTTGGATCTGGTAATGCCATAAACCATTCTGTTACACGGTATAGCAAATAAATGTACATACTAATAAATGCACGTGGGAATAAACGTAATCTATCAAACCAATATGGAAATGCTTCCATCCATGATACTTTGCCGTCATTATTCATATCGTTATTCATTTTACTATTCCTTTATTATACATGTATTTATACTCAAGTCAATAAAAAACCTAGTGTAAATTAATACACTAGGTTTATAATTAGTTGTTAAGTTAACTAAAACTTAGTAAGCGAAATCAACTGCTGTCCAACCTGAACCTAGTGCTGTTGCTAGATCTGCTGCTGTCCATGCGCCTGTGTTTTCAATTGCTACACGTACTTCGTCACCTGCAATTGCGCCGATGATGATTGGTGTTGCTTTTGATGCTAGTGTTTTGTATACTAGTTCCATGTCTGCGTCTACCATGCCTGTGTGGCCTAGTGTGAAATGTGTTACTGATGCTAGCGCGAACTGGCCTGCTGCATATACGTCATTTACTTTAGTTGTCATAATAATATCTCCATTATATTTTAAAATTGTCTGTAGCTTTGCTACTACATTTATTTATCCTTTTCAATGATAAATTTTATGTTATTACCTCTGTAATTTCAACAAATATCGTCCAATCTACTGTTGTTGCTGCTGAGCCTTGTACTGTTACTTTTAAACTGTTATTAGTACTATCAGCTGATAATGACCCTGTCCATCCCTGTCCTGTGTCTGCTGTAGTTACTCTATTGTTATCACCAATTAGTGTAATATCGCTAGATGATCTATGAATTATGCCATTTATAACAAAACTACAATGGTCTGCGCCACTTGTTGATACATATGTTGCTGTAAACTTTGCGGTTGTGCCTATTTCCATGTCTATTCTTGAGGAATCACTAAACAATACTTCTGTATCAACTGCATCAGTTGTTTGTATTGCCATAACCATGTTACGTTGATTAGCAACGTGGCTAACTATACTAGTCTTCTGATTTGAAATACCTTGTACTTCTACATCATGTGTAAATGTTCTGTCTCCAGGTATTACTGGTTCTGCCCATTTGTTTTCTACATATGTTTCTGTTGCCAAATCTGCAATACTTGGAATATATGGCTTGTTAGCTAATTGATCGTAGTTACCATTAAATAATGTTGGTGTATTTGTTAAGTCGTTATAATTACCACTAAAACCTACACCTAGCGATGCAAAATCAATACTGGCAACTACAACATCTGGATTTGATACTGTTTCTATTAAGTTTAATGTTGATCCTGATGATGTTAAGCTATATTCTTTTAATGATGGTATATTTGTTAAGTCGTTATAATTACCACTAAACAAGTTTGGTTTGTTATTTAGATCTAAATAACTACCACTAAAATGGTGTCCACGCTCTAAAAGTGCTTGTGTTACATAACTAGTAGTTGCATAACCTTCTAAGTCAAAATCGCCGTCTGTAATTTGCGTTGCGATTGTATTTGTTACATACGCTTTTGTAGCAAATGTTTCTTCTAAATCTGCATTTTCCCATAATGAGTTAAGTGCATTATACATTAGTACATGGTTGTCTGTTTCAATACTACCAATTGCTACATCTGATAAACCATCAAGTGTAGTTGTACCAGCGCCTGCTGAAATAGCTGCGTTCATTTGTGCTGTTGTAGAGTAGTTACTTAAATCTACATTACCACCCGCTGATGCAACAATCTTAGCATCAATCTCTGCTTCAGATATGAACAGTGATGTGTCTGGAATAGTAGGAGTACCAGTTAGCGATGAATAATTACCATTAAATAATGTTGGCTTATCAGTCAAGTCATTCCAAGATGAAACACCACCACTTGGTATTGCATCAATTAATGCTTGTACTTGTACTGTTGTTGAGTAGTCACTTAAATCTGTGCTTGGTAATGCATCAATTAATGCTTGTATTTCTGGGGTTGTTGAGTAGTTAGTTAAATCTGTACTTGGTATTGCATTAATTAATGCTTGTATTTGTGCTGTTGTTGAGTAGTTACTTAAATCTACATTACCGCTTCCTGCTGCAACAATCTTAGCATCAATCTCTGCTTCTGTAATAAAATTTGCAACTGCTGCAGATACATCTGCTGCTGTTTGGTATCCAGATAAAACTGGCAAGTTAGCAAGACTGTTATAATCTCCGCTAAAGATATTTGCTACGTTTGCTGGTGTATAACCAAGTGCTGTTAGCACATGTGACATTGTTACTGTTGTTAAGAATCCACTGTCATTAGTTAGATCACTTACGTTTGTAGGTATAACTGGTGCATTATATAATGCATTATAGTTTCCATCAAAGACACTAGGCTTATCAGTTAAGTCAGTATAACTACCGCTAAACAATGTTGGCGTATTTGTTAAATCGTTATAGTTGCCACTAAATGTATTTGGGTGTTCAATTTCATCAATAGCTGTAGTCAATTGAGCTGAAGTTACTAGTCCACTAACATCTGGTATTAGATTGGTTGTATCTGTTAAGCCGCTTACGTCTGTTGGTATTATTGGTTTATTAACTAAGTCATTATAATTACCACTAAAGTCGCCACCACCGCCACTGCCACCACTAGCACTAGCTTCTGATGTGTTTAGTAATAATGCTTCTCTGCTATCTAGTTTTTGGAATAACTTAGTACCAACATTAGCACCAGGTGTAGTAGTTAACATTCTGTCTACTGAATCCCAGTAGTATATATCACCAACATTTCCTGGTAATTCCATGTGTGTTTTTACACCAAATAATCTAACACTAAAGCTATCATCATCTGCTTTAACAATAACACCAGTTGGACTTGTTACATCTGAGAGCCAACCACTACTATCTAAAGTAACTAATTCACCTAACTCAAAGTTATGTGGTGCTTGCTCAACAGTAATATTTCTTTCTTTACCAGAGAAATTAAATCTAGATGCAATTTGTATTGCGAATTCATTAGTAAGTCCGCCTGGTAAAATGTCTGGTAGAGGAAATATATAAGGCTTACCTTCTCTTGTTTCGAAAAGTATACCATCATCTGTATCAATTGCACTCTCACCATACTGTGTAGGATCTACTGCGCTGTTTAATTGATCTTCATCAACAAGAACTGCTACGATGCGTGTTGGTCCTACTGACGTTAATTGTGAAACTTTTAGTACTTTGCCACTACTGCTAGTAGCAATATAATCTCCTACCTTTACGTCTCTTCCGTCATACTGTGATGGAGTAAAACCTACAGTACCACTATGTAATTGTGCTGTTACATCGATGGTAGCATCGTATGTATACACAAAATTATTTTTCATATCTTTTGGTGTAAGAGTTACTAATCGTACAGGTAATAATTTTGGTGCGTCAATTACAATACTCATTTTACATAATCACATTCATTAATGCGTGGCCGTTTGCATCTGCTCCTGTTGCAGCAGTGTTTACTTTAATTGTAAATTCAGTTGTTAATGTTTCTGGTGTTGTTGAAACAATATATGTTGCTGTTGGAAATCTCATTTTATATAAATTTGTTACTGAGTCATAGCCCATGTATGTAATACTTTTTATACTGCGAGCATAACTGTGTGTAAATGTAATATCAGTACCTGAGATACTAGCTGTTACACCTGCTGGTAAATCTCCAACTGTAGTTGGTTCTCCTGCAGCGTCAAAGTTAATACGTGCTTCCCAACTACTACTATTTGCACCTGCATTGCCGTCTAGTCCTATTGTGATACTTGTTGCATCTTCTGTTAATGTAAGGCCTTCTGTTGATTTTACTGTTTTAAATTCTAATCTGTTGCTTGCAAACTGTTTAAATATTTTTGATCCACTTGCATCTAAGTTAACTGCATCTGTTGCAATTGTTTGTGATGGATTGTTGTTGCTTAGTAAGTATGTATTGTTTATTCCCTGTGGAATGTCATCAGTAGTTAAGTTTTCTAATTTATGTATAAGAATACTTAAATTTGTTTCTGTTGCGTCTATTCGTCTCTCGTTCTTTGTTCCTAGGAATACGTACTGTGATGCTTGGACATCTGCCATAGATGCCGCAACTACTAGTCCGCCTGCAATTTCGTCATAAACATAAATTGTATCATGTTCAAGCCTAAAATCTGCATCGTTTCCTGATTTAATTTGTGTCACTCTTGTGTTTGGCATTTATATATCTCCTAGTGTAATTAGTTCTATTTGGTCTTGATCAATAATAAAACCAGAGGCAAAAACTACAGTGTTCTCTTGAACTATATAGTTACTCTGGTGTACTTTGCCTTTGTTAACAAACACTTCTTGAAAATAGTTTGCAATAGGCATTAGGTTGTTTAATTGATCTAGGAATTGGTATGATGTTTGATTTGCTACACCCATTACTGGCTTACTGTGTACTAGTTTAACATCTGTTTCGTTTGTAATTGTATCTACATGTAATATATCACTCTCTCTTACTGTGGAAAAGATTAATGTATTGTTTTCTGTAAATGTATAATCGCTTGGGTTTAATCTTCTGCCATTACGATATACAATTGTATAATTTGCGTTTAGTTGAATACTATCATTATTATGAATTCTCAAGAAGCCATACTCATGTGTTGGACCAGGACCTGCTAATACAATTTGACTAGATTTAAGTTCCCCAGTAAATCCGTCACTACCACCAAGTTTACTAGCAATACTTGCATCAACATTGATTACAAGACTGTTTCCATCAACACTTGGTTGTATGTCAATTAAATTACCTGAGGCTAGTGATTTAAATCCTAAATCATTGCCAACTGAATTAGTAAGCAAACTTTGTCCACCAGCACCACTTGTTGCGCCTGTTATGAATAGCTTTCCTGTTTCCCTGTCTGCAGCAATGCTGTTAACAAATATTTTGCCGGCTGCATCGTAGACAAGTATATCGCCATCTGCAATCAGATCGTCTAGACGTATATCAGGTAATGGTAATGAAGTAATACCGCCACTGTGTGCTTTAATTGCCAATGTAATTCTCCTCGTTTAGTGTATTTAGTTAGATCAATAGAACTGCTTTGTCAAAAATACCATGTGTGGCAACTACATACTCTGGGTCACCAAGGTATTCTCTGTCTACCTTTACTCTTATATATACAAAGTTTCCTTGGAATGTTGTGCCTACTGTTGTAGATGAAGCTGTAAATTCTAAGTATGGATGCTCTTGATCCAATTCTATTTCAAACCAATCAGTTTCTGATGGCTCTAATATTAGTGTTGCTTCGAGATGAATTCTGCCAGTGAAATTTGATAAGTGGAAACTCATAGTTTGTAAGCCATCCGCAAAACCATAATAGCCATCACCTTTAACGGCATTACTGGTGTAAGTTAGTTCGTTTTGATTGGTTAGTACTATTACTGCATTAGCCATTGTTATTCATCTCCTATTAAATATAATAGTATTTATGCTTTAGGAGTTTTAATTAATACTACACGTTCAACAGAAAACTTAATATCACTACCAAATCTGAGCTTAAACATCATTAGTCCAGGTTCGTCATTTGTGTATACTGTAGGTATATTAAGAGAGCTAGATGGATAAGATCCAAAGCCTGACTTTCTTTGACTTCCAAAAATCCATGTTCTGCTTGTTCTGCCCATTGCATATACCATACGCTTGTCTTGAATTTCATCTTCAATAAATTTAATTGCTTCCTTTGATAATTCCACTTCTAAGTTTTTATACTTGGTTGGTGTCATCTTAAATAGGAAATGGTCATAATATAGCTTACTGCGATGAACTGCACTAGTATCAAATTCTAGTATAGTAGATGCATGTGACATATCAACTGGTGTTTGTATTTTTTCAATATGCTTATTAAGTTCTGGAGCAGACATTATATGCTCCAGTAGTGCAATATCACTTGTATATATTGTATAAGTTAATGTGTTAGGAAGCAAATCTGCTGACCAGACTATTTTTCTTACAACTTTATAATGACTATCAAACTCTTTTGGAATCTTTGGTATTTCATTGAATACTCCAAAATCTGCTAATATACATCTACTATGATATTTTGCATACCATCCGTCAGTTGAGTGTTCCCATAATGGGTGAGACTTAAGATTATCAAACATATCATTATGCAATTACTATTTTGCCATCTTTATAATCAACATCAATTGTATTTTGTGTTGGATTAGCTAACATATGCTTTGCTAGTGGTAGTTTTATCTTCTGATTAATAAGGCGTGATAAAGGACGAGCGCCCATCGCTGGATCAAAGCCTTCTTTTTCTAGCATACCAATTGTAGTAGGTGCCCATTTAAGTATAATGTTTCTATCTGATACATATGTTTCTACTTCTTTTAAGAACTTAGTAACAATTGATTTCATATTCTCTTCTTTTAATCCATTAAATCTTATGATACCATCTAGACGGTTACGGAATTCTGGTGCAAAGAAATTATTAATAGCTGAATCAATTGCCTTACTATTAAATGTTTCTTCATTAAATCCAATACTTTTAATAGTTGCATCACGTGCGCCTAAGTTAGATGTCATAATGATAATTGCATTTTTAGCACTTACTACTTTGCCTGAGCTACTTGTAATTGTACCTTCGTCTAACAATGATAGCAATACGCTCATTAGATCTGGGTGCGCTTTTTCAACTTCGTCTAATAGCAATACGCAATTTGGATTGTCTTCTAGTTGTGTAATTAGTAACCCATCGCCTGCTTTACCATCTCCATGACCAACATATCCTGGAGGCGAACCAATAAGCTTACTTACTGTATGACTCTCCTGATACTCTGCCATGTCATATCTGCATAACTTCATATTCATAGTTGTTGATAAACGTTTTGCTAGTTCAGTTTTACCTACACCTGTTGGGCCTGTAAACAAGTAACTTGCTGTAGGTTTATTTGGATCTTTTAATCCTGCTAAACTAACTGTAATTGCATCTACTACACTGTTAATAGCATCTGGCTGACCAAACACTGTTGATTCTAAATACTCTTTTACGTCCACATGCTTGGTTGGTATTTCTTTTTCTGACTTAACACCCATATGTTCTACTGGAACGCCAACAAGTTTAGATACTTCTTCACGTATTGAATCAGTTGTAATTCTTTGTACACGATCTTCATATGGCAATATACGATTTGCTGCACATGCTCTATCAATAATATCAAATGCTTTGTCTGGTAATTGCTTATTGAATATGTATTGTACGCTTAAATCAACTGCCATTTCTGCTGCTGCAAGATCAATATCTACATCATGAAAGTCCATATAACTATCAAGTGTGTTGCATAATATTTCTTTTGCTTCTTCAGCAGATGGCTCGACAACTGCAATCTTAGTAAAGCGGCGAGCTAATGCTGATTCTTTTTCAAATATCTTACGATACTCTTCATCTGTTGTTGCGCCAATTACCCTTAACTTGCCACTACTTAATGCTGGCTTTAGCATGTTTCCTGCATCCATACTACCATTACTACTGCCTGCACCAATCATTGTGTGTATTTCGTCAATAAACAATACGATATCATTAACTTGCAATAGTGCTTCACTAAGTTGCTTCATGCGTTCTTCAAAGTCACCTCTGTATTTTGTACCAGCAACTAATTTACCCATATCTAGTTCCCATACTGTGCTTGTGCTGATAATTTCTGGCACTTCGCCTTCAACAATCATTTTAGCCAATCCTTGTACGATTGCGGTCTTACCTACACCGCTTGGGCCTGCTAGTATAACATTACTTTTCTTTTTACGTGCTAATGTTTGTACTAGGTCAATAAGTTCCTGTCTACGTCCTATAACATCATCAAACTCTGGACTCACTTGGTTTAGGTTTATACAAAATTGTTCAATAACTTCCATGTGGTTGACATCAGATTTTTTCTTCTTTGTTGGTCCTGGTATTTGTGCATATGAACCGTATGTTGCATTAAGGTTTGCATTTTGTTGATTATAATAATCTTCTTCTGCACTAGAATATTGCTCGTACCCTGCATCTAAATCTGCCATCCAGTTTACAATCTTAGTTTTAGTAAGACCCATTTGGTCTGAAAACATTACACTTGTAGACTTTTCTTCACTTAGTATACTAAGTACCAAGTCTAGCTGGTTGATTGATTTCTTTCCTTGAAAAAGTGCCTGTGTTAATGCACGATTGAATACTCGTTCTAGCATTTGTGTTTTGCGTGGTGCTGATTCCTCAATTGGATCACTTATCAATTCACCACATTGATTTTCTAAGAATTCAATCAGTGCTGACTGTAATCCTTCATGATCAGCAGCAATTTCATAACACATTGTTCTAATTTGTGGATCGTCAAGTACCACGGCAGTCAAGTGTTCAATTGTCAAGTAATCATGTTTAAATCTTTTTGCTAAATCAATCGATGTTAGTATAATCTGTTCAATGTCAGTCATTTTTCAACCTTGTTATAAATTCTTCAATATTCTCATCAGTTAATTTTGGTACTGATGTGTTAACGTGTATTCTTAAATTACCACGCTTTTTTGTTTTGCGACTATAAAGTCCATGTCCTGGTACAGTAATAATAGATCCAGATATCATAATGTCATCTGGTATTTGTACTTCAATATAATCATCTTCTGGTCCATTAATAATGATAGTTCCTCTTTTAAGTACTGATATTAAATCCAGTGTCTTATACATTATAAGATGAATACCTTGTCTTGTAAAGTCTTTATTTGCTAATTCTTTAATATTAATTATGTATTTTTGATTTTTATCTTTGATATGAAATTTGTCATCTTTTTGAGCGCCAGGAGGAATAGTAACACTAATATACATTTCTTCACCGCCAATGTCAACTAAAATAACATCATCAATCCCTAATATTTGTTGTTTTACACTAAGCTTGATATTAACTAATTCTGTGCTTGGTGCGTTCATTATAGGTACATGCTTTTTATTGATGATAGCTTCATAAGCTTGGCTAATTTCTAGCCACTGCTTAACTGTGCCGCCTCCATCTGGATGATATTTTTTGGCCAAATTCTTGTAAGCATCTTTAATTGCTTTTAGACCTGAATTAGGGGGGATTCCTAATATTTCCCAAGGATTGTTATTCTGTTTCTTCATAGTACTGTTTGTATGCTGCAATAATTGACTGTTGTTGCTTTAATAGTTTAATTATATCAGCCATATTTAGTGATAAATTTTGGTATCCTTCATCTGTAACAGAAAACAATACCACATCAGTATTACTGCCACCTAGCTGTTGGAAAATTTCTTCTACGTTATCAGGAGTTACTATAATCCATTCAACATTTCTTGCTTGGTATGTATCTACATTTGGAACAATTAAAGGTTGCTTGGCTATAGGGGCGGCGTCGATTGTTATTTCACGTGGTACATTACTGCAAGCTGTCAGTATCATTGCTGTTAATACAATTAATAAACTCTTTTTCATCTGCCTCTCCTTGTATAGGTGCCTGTCCGCTTAATAGCTCTACACATCTAAATACTTCATTACTGCCTTTATTTACCCGTTCTTGAATCATTCCTGGTCGTGCAATTGCTAGTTTTCCAATATCACGAGTATTTCCATTTGCACTTTGGTTAAACTTTTTTTCCAATGTTAAAACATCTTGTCTGCTTGAATTAAAATCAATGTTTAGTTTGTTGATTGATGCTGTCATTCTAACAAGATCTTTTTGTAGTGCTTGGGTTGCTTGTTTTTGTGTATCTAAACTAATTTCTAACTTTGCCTGATTTTGAGCTGCAACCATTAATGCTCGCTGAGTATCTATATAGTACCAGTAGGCAGCACCAGCAAACAATGCGAATGCAGCAAACATGATTAGGTATACTTTTAATTTTGCAAACATTTTAATTCTCTAATATTTGTTTAGGAATTTAATACGCTCTGAAATTTCTTCTGATTGTGTGCTAGTGTTTATGTGATATTCATAACTTGAAGTATACACGCGACTATTAAATTCTTCTTCACTCCATTCGGATGGGGTCTTATTTTTAAAACTAGTAAATTTAAAACTATCAATTTCATTATCAGTACGTTTTACATCCTGTAAAATTTTTTCAATACGCTCAAATAATTTACTATCTCTCTCTAATTCAACAAACACATGAAATTTTCCGTCTGGTGTTGGATTATCACTAACATCAATATCTAATGCTGAATGTCCTGTTTCTAAAAACTGACTTAAATCTTTTGCAGGCAGTAGCTCTTGTACTTCAAAGGAAACTACTACTACATTTTTATCGTCACCAACTTTACTTTTGTATTGGTCAACACTAAATGTACTAGAGATCATATTAACTAGGTCGTTTTGTTTTAAGCCTTCATTAATCTGCTTGGATTGCATCTTCATCTCCTAAACCATCATCGTATGCTTGTTCTACTGATTGGCTATTAATTTCTTGATTGTCTACACTCAATTTTTGATCTGTTAGACCTTCCATATACTTACGTGGAATTTCTAATGTTACTAGCCAAATTGGACGCTTAACTTGTTTTGCACGAGCTTGACCAGGACGGCGACCATCTGCATTATCTACTTGCTCGCTATCTTCTGGACTTCTTAGTTTAGCAGCAGTTATTAGTTCATCTTTTGCATAATAAACTTTACAATTATTGCGTGTTAATCTTTGTGTTCCTTCTGGATCTGGCATAAGTTTGTATGGATACATTAGTGTAACTGTAACCCAATATTTGTCAATATGTGGTCCTTCTACAACTTCACCTTCAATCCAATTCTTGTAAGCATACAAGTTCATCGTGTCAAGAACACGTTCAATATCCATCAGAGTATCCAATGCACTTGATTTACTAATATTACTCTTAAGAGTGTCTAAAATATAATTTTGATCCATTTTTAAATTCCTTATAGTATTATTTATCCATTATAGTCTGCGTAGTTAACTGACTACTTTTTTTGTTAAATACATACGAGCAGGCAAGCAGGCCTAATAATATTAACTTACGAATAGGAGTAAACATGGCTAAAAGAGCTCAGACTACCAAAAAACAGAAACATCAACAAAAAACGCAAGATAACAATGTAATTAACGTGAACAATTATAAAAAGAGACAATCTCACGTGCATATTATTCCAAAGAACTTGACACAAGAAGATTACTTGGAAATGCTAGACGATAGTAATAAATCTATCGTATTTGCAATGGGACCAGCAGGCACAGGTAAAACTATGCTAGGCGTTCTCGCTGCTATACAAGCAATGAAAACCAATCAATGTGACAAAATTGTTATCACACGCCCCGCCGTTAGTGTTGATGAACAGCATGGCTTCCTTCCAGGAACATTAGTAGAAAAGATGGCGCCATGGACTAGACCAATATTTGATGTTATGGAAGAATATTGGAGCCCACAAGAAATAGAGACTATGATTGCAGCAAATACTATTGAAATTGCGCCACTTGCTTATATGCGTGGACGTACTTTTAAAAATGCTTGGATTGTAGCAGATGAAATGCAAAATGCAACACCATCACAAATGAAAATGTTACTAACCCGTATTGGAGATAATAGTAAGATTGTCGTAACTGGTGATTTGCATCAACACGACCGTGGTTTTGAAGACAACGGTTTAAAGGACTTCGTTCGAAAATTAGAACAGCGTGATAGTCCTATGATAGGCATAGTTCAGTTTGAACGCAAGGATGTTGAACGTCATCCAGTTGTGTCAGCTGTATTAGGCATTTATGGAGACGACGATATAGATTAAAACCAAAGATTGTTGGCTCTAAGCCAACAATACTGGTCCAGCTTGCCGCTCAACTTAATCTAAATACTAGTCTTCAGTTAATTGTGCCAACAGCTCCTGTTGTGATATGTAATCAAGTTCACTTTCCAACATAACAATTTTTTCCTTAATTCCTAACTTCTCAATCTTTAATTTTTTAATTGAGTTTTCATTAAGATGTGATTGTATCATGTCTGAAATTTTAGCATCAAGTATTTGATGTTTGCTTTTTAGACTTGTAAGATATCTCATCTTACTATTAATAGTTCCTGTTCCCATTATTTTTCTCCTAAAATTAAATCAGTAATATCTGACCATGTATCAACTTTAATTAGTTGATCGTTTACTCGGTCTTCATTATGTCCATGTTTAAGCAACAGACATTTTAGACCAAATTGCAATCCACACTCTGCATTTTCAAACTTATCCTCTAACCAGTATTCTGCATTAGGATATTTTTGTGTATAGTATGTTAGTGCATCATCTTTATCAGCACCAGTATCTAAACAAATAACTTCTTCTACTACATCTTCACCAAATACATTTTTGATGTTATCGATACGCAGCAACCGAGCTTTTCTATCAAGACTTAGACTTGTAATTACTACAAACTTATATCCATTTTCAACTAACTTAGCCACACCACTACGTGAATCACGGAATGCGGTTAGATATCCCATCCATGCACTACTATTAAACTGTTTAATTATTGTGGTACATTCGTCTCTTGTGATACCATATACTTGTGACATATCATATACATCTGCATCAGATTTTGTATAACCATTACTGGCCATCCATGCATCAAATGCTGTTACCCAATCAAGCATTACGCCATCACAGTCTGTTAGTATTATTTTTTCATTTGTATTAATTTTCATTTTCATCGTCTTTCTTACATATTTTATTATATCATCTTTATAGCACCATAATTGGGGCCTGTCAACATAAATCAGAACATTTATTAAAAAAATACCCACAGTCCGGTAAGTCTGTGGGCGTTTTATGCTATTCTGGTTTTGGTGGTGGTTTAGGTTTTGCTTTACGTCTACCCCACTGCCCGACTTGTAAATTTTCAGTACGGGCTCCTGGTTGACATACGGTAACAGTACCACCTTTGTCTAAATATTCACGAATTTGTTTGCTAAGTTGCTCTTTTGCAGCTGCTTCTTCATCTGTGATTACTTGTTTATTAATAGCCATAAAGTTTATTTCCCTAGTTGTTTAATAGTTATATTCTAACATTTTAAGATATAGTTGTCAAGTATTATTTTAGTATTGATCGAATGGAACAACGACACCATTCTTCCATTTAACAAGAGCTTCCAGTGCTTCATCAACTGTGTCATATACTTTAACTTTTAAATCCCAACAGTTGTCACCATTATCTTCGGTCACATATATATGATCGTCAGCACTTAACTCTAATAATATTGCCCACTTGTGATCGCTTGCTGTGTTCATCGACGCATACTTGCAATATCTTTGGCATCTTCTTTGCGATCAGCAAATATTGGTACCATATTTGATTTGTGCATTGTAGCAATACCAAGTAGTTGTCGCTCACCACTATATGTATTTGCTTCACGGGCGGCGCCATGTCCTGCAACTGTATTACTAAGTTCGATCTTTGGTTTATGTGCTTTGTAATCTGGGATTGAATTTAGAGCTTGGCGTTTCTTCTTCGCGGCGAGTTGCTCTGGATGTACACCTTGTTTACGCAAAAACTTATCGTGTTCTGCTTCAGCTTTGAGAAGCTTTGCAGTCTTCTTACGATTAGATTTTTTGCTGTTGTACTTTGTTGTGGTCATATGAGGACCTAATAAGTGCATTGTCATAAAAAAACTCCTGCTATAATTACTGTTATGTAAGTATTGTAGCAGAAGCTAATTATAATGTCAATAGTTATTTTAACTATTCGGCTTTCCAAATAGTCCATGCACCATATGCAATTGCTGCATAAGCTGCTAGTTTTGCAAACGGTCCTGCAATCAGTATAACTAATCCTACACCAATTAATACTGCACCGTCTAATGATGTACGTTCTTCAATTCTTGATTTAATCCAATTTTTAATCATTTTTGTCCTCCGGTTTTACATAGGGTGATTTGTCCATTGCAATCTTTAATGCAAGTGATTGTATATCATCAATCAATATATCAATAGCTGCGTCACGTTCTGGAGTCTTAATAAATCCTCCGTACTTTGCACTATGCAATTGTTTTGATTTTTTATGCATTGTTTCCACTACATGAATCATGTCACTTATTTTATGAAGCATATGTTATCCCTTTATCTTATCTTATTTTACGTTATATTATATAATATATATTTTAAAATGTCAACTTATATCAAAGACTTTTTAACACATTTTCAGGAGACGTTTCTCCATACGGATCAGTATCACTACCATCGTTATTAATACCTGGCTCTTCAAACCAATGCGTAATTACACCATTGTCTATAACTGCTGCATATCTCCAACTGCGTTTACCAAATCCAAGATGCGTTTTATCAATAAGCATATCCATGCCTGATGTAAATTCTCCGTTACCATCAGGGATAACTTTTACATTTTGCAAACCTTCTGAACGAACCATTTGCGCCCATTTATTCATTACAAAACTATCGTTTACACTAATACAATAGATATCATCAATACCTTTATCGTAAAATGCTTGTGCATCATTTTCAAATCCAGGTAGTTGATATGTACTACACGTTGGTGTAAATGCACCTGGTAGTGAAAACACTACTACTCGTTTATCATTAAAATAATCATCTGTTTTCATGTCTTGCCAACGAAATGGATTATCGCCACCAATATTTTCATCACGAACTCTTGTTTTAAAAGTAACCGTTGGTACGGTTGTTCCTACTTTATTCATCTAGTTTTCCTTTAATTTATGGTACCCGTGATCGGACTCGAACCGATACGCTGTGAAGCGAGAGATTTTAAGTCTCTTGTGTCTACCATTCCACCACACGGGCACTCTATTCTATAATTCTCGTGTATGTGAGGGGAGTTCTCAACACAGGGTAATTCCTGCTCCGCCCATCCTCACTAACGACAAACACATGCCGGCATACTTGCATCGAGCCTTTTGTTGTGACTGCAACATCACTTCTCGTCATATGGGATTTGCTGACCCATACTAGTTGGTGCTACCCAACACGTCTCTTTATTCTTGCTCTTTTGTTGGCAAGCATCCAAATACTACAGTTACTATTGTACCAACGACTGGTATAATTAATCCTACTATCCACCAAAGACTGTTTCCAGTATCGCGAATTCGGCGTGCGGTAGTTGCTAGTGCATACCAAAGTACTGTGACCATTACTATTAGTGAAAGCCATGGCATGGTTGCCAGTAATGCTTCTCCAATAATATATCCAAGGGTACCAATAATAATCATTGCCCAATATTGTGAACGGTTTGCAGTGCCGTCAAAGTTAAAATATTCTTTCATGTTTTCTTTATCTCCGTATCTTTAAAGTTTTCTTTTCCATTGCCTCTGAAGTCTAATTCTTTCCCGCATGTCTTTCCACAAATCCAAAGACGATTATCTGAGTTTGTTTCCCAACTTGCTACTAAGTCATTTGCAAAATATGGAGTTTTAAGTATGTCAAATAGCGAATGCTTTGACAAATCATTAAAATCTTCACCGTAACGATCCCACATATTCTTATTGTCTTCGATACGTCTTGGTGTTGCCATATCATGTCCTATTTTACTATAGTACCATCCCTGCCAACAGCAAGGCCATACTTTGCCCTGATAATCGATAAAAATACTCTTATCTCTTTTAGTCTGACATGATATTTCTGTAACCTTCACATAATTATCAAAGCCTTTATGTTTTTTAATTACATCATCTATTTTATTAGTAGTATTAGATTTTATTTTTGTAGGTTCTGCTAATATAGTTGCAAGTGCTTTTTCTTTTTGTTCTGCGGTCTTTCTTTTGTTTTTTGCTACATGTTGTTTAGCAACAAATGTTAATTCTTTTTTAGTTTCAATCGCTTCAACTTCTTCTCCCTCATAATTTGTAGGGATAACAAATCTATTTGATTTCTTATATCTAAATTTGACAAAGCCCATGTCTTTTGCTAGTTGTCTCGCTTCATCTATCTGATGTTCATTGTGCGCAAATCCAATAAAGTACCAGTTTGCAATGCCACCATTAGCAATGAATGCTTTTGCATTACGCATAATAATATTCCACTTAGAATTCACACGATACAAATGATTAGTGTCTTCTAATCCATCAATAGCAAAGATAACTCTGTCTGACTTTTGCATAATAGATGCAAGTTCAGCCCACCATTCTTCTGTTTGTGCAGACCCATTTGTACTTAACGTAACTTCTGGTACTCCAATATCTTTGCACATCTTTACTACTTCTAGTAAATGAGGATACATTATTGGATCGCCGCAATTCCCATTAATGAATACATGTTCTGGAAGAAACGGTTTCATGTCTTCTAATGCTTGTTGTATTACTCTAGGATCAGTATCAGTTAAGTCTAAATCATCACGTTTCTTTAGCTTTACATTATCCCCATCCATGCCAGTTGTTCTAACGCACATCGGACATAACAGGTTACACCTAGAAGTAAGTTCTAATTGCATTACACCTACATCAAATTTGATGTACTCTAAGTTCTCTGACTGCGCCATTTTAAAAATACTTCTTTAGGTAACTTGCTATATGCATGTTTTATTTCTATCATTGTATTTTATCATAATGGTCCATTCTGGATGTTTGTTAACAAGTTCATTTGCTTCTAACAAACTATTAGCAGTATATTTAATACTTCCAGTCTTAAGATTCATTATGTAAAACATTATTTGTTTAGCATCCTTGTACATGTAAAAAAGCTATTCTCATTTAAACAGTCTTTCCATTGATGAAAGCCTATTGCTAGTAAAAGACCAACAACAACTGCAAGAAATACCTTATTCATGCTCGCCGCCGTTTGCACGACCGCCATAGTTACCAAATACTTGCGGCTTACGCTTCGCGGTTTCAAATGTTGCTACTGTTACTGCAATTGCAGCAAGTAACAACGCATGTATTACCATACTAATTACGCCTGCCCACATGCTACTTACAATAATAGCAAACACAATACACCACATCCACGCAAGTACTTGCATGATCATATGTCGTGTGCTGAAGTCTGGAATGTTACTGAGTGGATTCTTTTCATGATCCATTACTACATTCCAACAATTATATACCCATTCTCTCATTGATATTACCTTTCTAAATATTATCTTTGTAGGATAGTGTGCATCTGCATCATCACGAAATTCAATTGCATCGTTTACGTCATGGAACTCTTGAGATATTTTTGTATCCTTAAACCATGCTGTTACTCTATACATCACTAAACTTTCTTTTTTTGGCGACCCCTATAGGATTCGAACCTATGACCTGCTGCTTAGAAGGCAGCTGCTCTATCCAGCTGAGCTAAGGAGTCAGTTAGTTCTATCCAATTACGCTATCCAATTGGTCTATTTCATTCTGTAAACTTTTAATACGATCTTCCATCCAGCTAATAGCTGTATAGATATGACCAGTAGCACTAGGCTGTATTTTAGATTTTGCATGAGCTATTTCTGCTTCAAGCACACTTATAGTATTCAGATGATCCATTACAGTAATGTCAATGAATGCATCAATATCATCTTTACCTATCATAACTTATCCTTTTATTACATGATATATTGTACAACAATATATTAAGTATGTCAAGTATTAATTTGAAAAGACTTTGTTTGCTTCAGCCATTGCAGATGATTTTGAATGATCTGATGAGTTGTTGTATCTACGGGTTTGAGATACAGTTTCAATATCTTCTAACACTTCAATTTTCTCAATAACTTTATTTAAAGCTCGTAATCCTTCTTGAGATTTTTCATTAGCGATTTGCTTTTTAATAATTTCTACAACTTGTCTGCTCGTGATCATTTTTCTACATCCTTTGTTATCTAGTTTAATGAATATAACACTTATCAAAGTGTTTGTCAATGCTTTTAGTTACTATTATCTATATTTATCTTCATTGCATTAACTACTATGATAACAATTATTCATAAAAAAAGGAGAAGACAAAAGTCCTCTCCTAAAGTTGTCTAGTTTTATCTAGATGTTTTATTTATTCTCTTAGAATGAGAAACTTAAACCAACTGCTGGTGTTGTTTCTTCTGTGTCTACATTGTAGCCTACTTCTGCATATACTTCTGCACCATTCAATACTGTTACATAACCAGCACCGACATTTTGTAGTGTATTGTTTTCATCACCATTCAAGAATGTGTTTACGCCCATCATACTATAACCTAATTCGTATGCAAAATCATCTGCATATGTTACTGCTAAGTCAATGTCTGATACTGTTGCTGCAACACCGTATGTAAGGTCTGATGATGCTTCGTTGTAATCTACTACTACGCCTACATTTGCAATACCTGCATCTACTACAGTTGCTAATTGTACATTTGTTACATCTGTGATATCAGTTGTTACATCTGTCATGCCAACCATTACTGCTATACCACCAAATGATAGTTGTACGTTTTCGTTTGACTCTGCTGGGTTAGCTAGTGTTGTACCGCCAACTACTTCAAGGCCTGCACCTAAGTCAAAAATATCTTCTTGGTCACCAAATGATACACCTAATGCACCTAATTGTGTTCCTACTGAGTAACGATCAAGTATAATGTCGCCACCTACTTCTTTTAAGTCAACTGACACATCGCCAGCTTCACTACCAAAACCTAATTTGATTGTTGGTGCCATTACAAATTTGTCAGATGCATTTTCTGTTACATCTAAATCTACTGAGCCAGTTACATCGGCCATTGCTACGTTCGCACATAATAGTGCTGTTGCGGTTGTTAAAAACTTACGCATATTTTATTTCCTTTTTATATATTTGAATTGAGTGGGGTTACTTACTAACTAGCCACTCGATTACTTATCACAAAAACACACAATTTACTATAAATCTTAAGAAGTTCTCTTCTGTTTATATCATTATGTTGTACATATGCAACATAGTGATTCTGTGCCTTATTAATATCCACATTTTAACACAACTATATGCATATGTCAAGTAATTAAAAATCTTCACTGTGTGCCTTCGTCCAAGCGCCAGTTCTATTAATATTAAAAACTACTGCCATTCCAAAATCAATTGTTGGTGCATCTTTGAGTTGTTGCCAGACTTCACTCCACATAGTATGTGCTTCAAACTTTTGATTTCCGTCTGCTTTAGCAAATGTTGGTATTAATAAATCTTCTGGTTTAGTATAGCACCAGGTTTTAAATCCCTCTGTATTAAATGTAAAAGATATATCACTTATCATTGGGGCAAATGGATGCCCACTATACAATAAACTATCATGTTGTGCCACACAACGACTAATACCGTTTAAAGAATGTACTTTAATTTCTTCACATTTTTTTAAATAATCGTTAATATGTACTCTACTAATATCATTACTATTATTAATAGCAAGATCCCATCTCAGTCTAACAATTATATCATAATGATCAAATGTATCTTTTAGCATACAAAATGATCTCATTGCACTCCATATTTGACCATATGCACAACGACTTGCTTCTAAATGTACGTCAACAAATGTTGCTGGGTCATGTATATGTAGTGTGTGATTATCATTAAAACTATACTGGTTATTGTATGATCTGTTGATAAAGTCTTCCTTTACCCAGTTATCTATTACTACTTGATCTTCAACTTGTAGTTCTTTAATTTCAAAAAAGTTATTTTTGAGTAGGGGAGCTTCACAATGTGACCATGTATGCCCATATACATCTACTTCTTTGGCAATTGTTTTATACATATCTATTATCTTAGACATTTGATAACCTTCAGGCAAGTCTTTGTAAGATCTAGTTTCGCCACTTATCACTAATGCTATTTTGTTTATCATAATTAACACTCCATTTAATTTATTTATCGACCTTGACCATAAATACTATTATGGAACAAGAACTATCAAAAACAATTGTAACTTCAATACAACCATTATTAATATTGTTTGTGGGCGCAATTATTGCTATGATTTTAAAAGAAACAGTAGCCAGTTTAGTTGCTAGTTTAAAATGGAAAATGAAGCCAGGATTTGAGCCAGGTGATGAAGTATTTTTTGATGGAGATTTAGCTACTATTATTAGTATTGGTTGGCGTGAAACTGTATTTGAAATAACCAATAGTAACGGCACTGTATGGAGATATGTTGAAAATACTCGCATGCCTATACACCGATTGGAAAAAATAATATCTAAGAAGGTGGAAAAATAATGAACATGGACACTGCAATATTTTGTTCAAAATTTAGTGGATGGGTATATAAAGACATTTTAGAAATGACACACCAGTTGGAATTGGCTGAAGTAAAATATAATAAGTTAAAGTATTTTGAAAACGATGGTGCCCAAGCATATGGTCTACAATTGGACTCAGGCAAGGTAGTAATAGGGTTTCGTGGTACAGAGCCAACTGTGTTAAGTGACATAGTTGCTGATTTAAAAGCTTTACCTACTTCTAGTGATACTATTGGAATGGTACATGCAGGCTTTAAAGAAGAGCTTGATAAGGTATACTATGATATTGTGAATTGGATTGGAAGTTTACGTGACAAGGATATGATAGTTACTGGACATAGTTTAGGTGCAGCAATGGCTACTATCTTTACTACTAGAATGCATTACTTGCATAGTGTAAATGTTTCACTATATACTTTTGGAAGTCCTAGAGTAGGGAACGACGAATGGGCTGAACAATTTAAAGATATTAGTGCATACAGATTTGTTAACAATAACGATATAGTATGTAAGGTTCCTCCAGGATTATATTACGAACATGTAGGAGATATATGTTATATTAGATATAACGGAAAAATTACATTTAATGAAAGATATATTGATAGACTTTTAGATAGAATACGTAGTAGATTTAAATGTTACTTAAAGTTTCAATTGTTTAACGCATTGTTTGATCATGACATTATTAGGTATGTGTCTAGAATTATCAATCGCAAATAATAATTTCGTTAAGAGTAGGACCTTGCTCCCATGTACTACTTAATTCTTTAAGTACATAACCATTTTTATAACCTGTAATCGTATTTTCTAATTGTTCTATACTACCTACCATTTCTGCTCTAAGCATAGCATAGCACGGATTAGTAACATTGGCTGCAGATAACATCATCATATGCTCGAGCCCATTGTATCTCCAATTATATCCAATACGTGTATCTTTTCCATCTACAAATCCATCATATCTTATTGCGTCCCAAAATGTAAATTTAATTTTTGTTGGATCAGCATCTAACACTTGTTGATTATCTGTATCTGTAATTGTTCCACTATCTACTACCATAGCATGTCCGTCAAGAACAGTATCTTGGCCCTGTGCTAGTATTAAAAATTGTTCATGGAATGTTTCCCAACCAGGTACAACTATGCCATCTTTAGTTCTTATATCAACTTTTTTATCTTTAACAATAACATTAACTCTAAGCCCCTTGCTTATATGCTGTATTGATGCTGGAAATTTATCAAAACCTGTAATTGATCCAGGCTGTGCTTGTCTGATTGGATATGGTAAAATTAAATTAGGCCACACTGTATTGATTGTTTCAATTTCCAAGTCCAAGTGCTTATCTAACGTTTGATTAACTAACATTAATAATGGTTCTGCTTCTAAGTTCTGTACATGCATAAATGCCATTCTCCAAGCGAAGCTTGCCTCGTTGTCTTCTAGCTTTCCTTGAATAATGTCATCAAAAATATGTAAAAATCTAGCTATACCCATTCCAAATTCTTTGCCCATATATTTAGGTGTGAAACTTTGTAGCTTAAAATCCAGCCATGGATTGTATGCTAGTTCAACAATACGCTTGAGAGTTTTCTCATTACAATATTTCTGCAATACCTCAAGCTTGCTATCCTGACTGTTATAGCTAGCTACTTGTTTTATAATACTTGATATTAGTCCTGTTCTGCTCATAATACTATTTATGATATTAAAATGTGTTTTAATTTAGGGTTTTTAAATAAATACGTTTATAATAGTATTAAAATGATACAAAAGGAGAGAAATTATGAGTGAAGGTGACAAATATAGAAAGCATATGGATCCTAATTTAAGCGGTCCCAACCGTGCAATGGAATATAATGCTGCAGGACTACCTGCACTAAGAGTAATTGGAAATAATTTTGGATGGGGAGTTCAAATAGCAGATGGTGATATTGAAGGTGTAAGTCACATTGAAAAGTTTGGCATGAATGTTGATGTTGACAATGATAAAGAAACTATCTGGGACGGTGGTGGAATTTACACATACATTGAAACAGCTGAAACACTTACTGTAACAAGCGATGATCCACAAGATAACCCAACAGGCACTGGCGCTCGAAGTGTAGAAATACAAGGCTTGAATCAAGCAGGCGAAGTTGTTGTTGAAACTGTTAACATGGGTGCTACAACAAGTGGAGCATTTAAACGTGTGTTTCGTGTTAAAGCAATAACAGTAGGTACAAGCGGTGTTAACGAAGGTACTATCAGTGTTACTAGTGATGATACTTCAACAGTATTGGCAATCATTGGTTTAGACGGCACAGGTGTAAATGCTGCAGGACGTGGACAAACGTTCATGGCGCAATATACAATTCCAGCAGGGAAAACAGGATACATTACACAATGGACTGTTGGTGCTGGTAAACAAAACACAGATGCTATTGCAATGCTTATGACACGTGATCCAGATGCACCAGGCGATGGCGCTTGGAACGCACGTGATATCATTACAGTGAGTGCAACTACATATGCAAAGAACTATAACGTCCCTATTAAAGTAAATACAGGTGATGATATTGAAGTTCGTGCTTATAGTAGTGTAAACAATTCAATAGTAAGTAGTACATTCTGTATAATACTAATTGACGATCCAGCACCATAATCAAACAAAGGTCATAGAAAAGGGAGCTGTAAAAGCTCCCTTATTTTCTTTATAAGTTTTATAAACCTATGTACCACATCCATACGGGTATTAATCCTACATGTAAAAATACACATAGAAATAACATTAACCAAACTATTTTTATGTTACCCCTATCGCCGTGCATTTACAGTTCTTTTAAAAGTGCTTTTAGTTTTTTCTTTGACTTGCCTTTTACTTTGGCTTTTGAGATATCGTTATCTCCGTCACCTACAACTACAATGGCAATCATGCCCATTGATTTGTGTGGTGAACACTGATATAGATATACACCTGGTACATCAAATGTAATCGCAACTTCTTTGTTTAGTTTTGATTTCTTTGGTGCTTTCCAACCATCTGGTCCTGCAATGAATTCTACATTGTGACCTTTTGATGTTGGTACCCAAGTAATTGTTTCGCCTACTTCAATTGTAGTGATGTCTTGTGAGTAAACCATTTTAGCGCCGTCGTCACGCTTGTTTAGCATTTCGATTGTTACGTCTGCGTGTGCTGCGCTTACAGTAAATACCGCTGCGAACACTACTAAATAAAAATAAAGTGTTTTCATGTTATATCCTATCTTGTTTTATACATGTTGTGTTTAAACTCTGAGATTTCATTGGCTTTAGTAAACTCGCCCATTTCTCTAAGTTGTTTGATACTCATACAATAACTTCTGTATTCCATTGCTTTTAAAAATTTCTTAAACATTATCTGTTCTCCGTCATTAAACGTTTTGCTTCTTCGTGGTATCCTTCTCTCCAAAGTGCTTCTGCAGCTCTTGCTCTGCCTGCTGATTCACCAAGTGCCCATGCTCCCATTGCAAATGCTACTAAGCCTTTGCTTACCATTTTACCTAAGTTAGATGTTCTTTTCATTACTAGTGTAGACATTATACGAAACCTTTCAAGTTAGCATTTGTTTCAAGATCTGTCATATCTGAAATTTCAGATAATGTTACTTGTTGTGGTTTGTTATATGAATTGTGTGCAATTGTGTAAATTTCTCCACGACAAATACCAATATCTTGTAGCTCATGGTTAGTTAGTTTCGAAAGTTCTTTGATAGTAGTACGAACAGCCGTTCTATACTCCATGTTGCGTCTAAAATTAATTAGTTTTGTAATAATTGTGTTAATCATAATATCATTCCTCTTATATCTTTATCTGATGGTGGCATACCAGTGTCTAGCATGCATTGATAAGCAAACTGCCAATCATTTCCGTATTCTGTTTTTGCCCAAGTCATCATATTTGATTCTTGTCTTGTTTTTGATTTCGTGAATATATTCACTAAGCCAGTAAATAGCATATTAGTCATCATTGTCAGTCTCCTTTTAGGTTAAATGTGTATTTTGAAGCAACCATTGCTTCTTTCTACGCTAATATTTATATCATAATAACACGAAAAACCAGGGTTTACTACTGCTGTCTGCGTAGACTCGACATGCGTCTAGTGCAACTGTGCATATATGCGCAGCTCATAGAAAAACCCTGCTGCATTACTGCAACAGGGCCTATACTTCTCTTTTGTAGGTGAAGGTTAATACCAAGTCTTACTACATTGTATCCTAGGCCAACTTCATCGCCTGATAGTTAGTTTCCTAACTATGTACTTAACATAGCATGTCTTAATCTATATGTCAAGTATTTTTTTATAATTTAGTTGTGGTATTTGCATAAACTGCATTGAACTGATTATTCACTCTAACAAATGTTGTACATTTACTTAATTGTTTAAGCTTTAATGCACCTGCATATGTACAAGTACTACGCAAACCGCCCAAGATATTTTGTATTGTATTAGTAACATTGCCACGATAAGGAACAAGTACTTCTCGTCCTTCACTTGCACGATAGTCTTTTAGTCCACCAAAGTGTTTTGTATTTGCAGCATCACTGCTCATTCCATAAAATGCTATAAACTGTTTTTCTTCTACTTTATGTGTCTGCTTATTAAGATGTGATGCAACTTCATAAACAAGCTCATTTATTTGATAGTACTTGGTAATTACTTCGCCACCACCTTCATCGTGTCCAGCAAGCATACCGCCTAGCATTACAAAGTCTGCTCCGCCTGCAAATGCTTTAGATACATCGCCAGGACTAGTGCAACCACCATCAGCAATAATATGTCCGCCAAGTCCATGTGCAGCATCAGCACATTCAATGACGGCTGACAACTGCGGGTAACCAACGCCTGTTTGAATACGTGTTGTGCATACACTACCTGGTCCAATACCAACTTTAACAATGTCTGCTCCTGCAAGGATTAGTTCTTCTGTCATTTCTCCAGTAACTACATTACCTGCTATAATTACCAAATGTGGAAACTGATCACGTACCTTACGTACTCTTGCCGCAAAATGATCACTATAACCATTTGCAATATCCATACAAACAAACTTTAGATTTCCACCTACACTAGCTACAACGTCTATTAGCTTATGAAAGTCAGTGTCACTTGTACCAATACTCATAGCAACATTCTCTGATCGTCTACGATCTGGATAGTCGTTGTTAAAGAATTCTGATAGTACATCTACTGAATATGTTTTTACAAGACAAGTAAAGATGCCCTGCTCTGCAAGTGTGTTAGCCATTTCAATGGTGCCTACGCCGTCCATGTTAGCAGCCATAATAGGAATACCACTGTAGTCTTTTTTGCTGTTTCTAAATGTAAACTTGCGTTCAAGTCTTACTTGTTTACGTGAGCTTAATGTACTACGCTTTGGACGAATTAGTACGTCACTGTAGTCTAGTTTTATGTCCTGATCAATTCTCATTTTACTTTTAATCCTAATTGCTGTAATGTTTGTTGTACACATAATGCTTGAGCTTTGCAATCTTCTAATGCATTGTGTGCATCAAAGTTCATTGCTTTACGTGGATCTACTGGCATGATACCAAATAATGTTCTACTATCTCTGATATTCCAAAACTTCCATGGAATATGATGATTGTTTTGGCGATACATATTTTCTAATATTACCATATCAAATGTTGGTCCTTGCGCCCATAATGAGTCAACTCCCACGCACCATTTGTTTAATGCTTTTAGTACTTCGATAACAGGTGTACGATTATCAGGTCCCATTGCTTCTTCCATTACAGACTTATTTTGTCTGCCCCACCATTGTAATGTACTATCGTCTGTTGTACGACCACTTTCAAGCTGTTCATCTACTTCAAACCTATAATAGAACTCTTGAGTACATTCAGAGATTGAATTAGGATCGAACTTCACACCGCCAATAGTTAATACTGTTGTGTCAGGAGTAAACCCTAATGTTTCTAAGTCAATCATTGCATGTGTCGTCATTTTTTATTTCCTATTCTACTTCTCAAATCGCTAGACGAAAATCTATGGTCTCTTTTATTAAAGTAAAGTTCTATATCACGCTTACGACATATGTCTTTACCAGTAAAATCTTTGTCTCTGTATTCTTCACCTAATATTCTAACATCAATATTATACATTGTCAAGATATCATCTAAGTCTTTTTCAGTACCATATGGTATTATCTCATCTACGTATTTTACTGCTTTGAGTTGAGTGTAACGCTCTACTACAGTTTGTATAGGAGCATTCTTCTCTGCACGATCAACACTAGGATCCATTTGCAAGCCGCAGATTAAATAATCACAATGTTCTTTTGCTTCACGTAACATTTGCACATGTCCTGCGTGACAAAGATCAAATGTGCTACATGTGAATCCTACCTTCATTTATAATCCCAATACTCCGTATGCTTCGCAAGGAAGCCAATTTGTTTTCATTCTTTCTGGATGCCATAATACTGTAATAATATTATCAAGCTTCCAGCTTTCACAATATCCTTGATCATCTTTAGCAAGTGATGTTGCACCAAGTGGAATACTATTAAGTAGTTCAGTATGTCTACTGCATACTTCTATGGTATCACCATTATAGTATACATTATGATTAGCAGAATGTCTATCTGTTTCTTTTATTGAGCCGCCAAGGCTTACTGTCAAAAACTGACATCCTTTGCTAATTCCTAATATTGGTATATTGTATAGCCTTGCTAAATCCAACGTATGTTGTTCTATTCGTAATCGCTGAGCATTGTACTGCCAGTTTCCTTCTATTAAACTATTGCCGCCACTAAAGACCACTAAATCACTATTAACTATTTTACTAGTATCAAAGTGTTCTAGATTATTTGGTATAGGGAAAAGTTCATGATTACTGAACATGTCATAAAATCCATGATCCAGACTATCATAAGGTCCGTTGCGAAAGTCAATCACACGTTGCGTGATTGATATTTTCATATATTAATTTATTCTACTTCTTCAACAACTACGTCTAAAGGAAAGCCTGCTTGTCTAGCCTCTGTAATTGTTTCGATACATTTTTGTTCTGCTACTTCGTAACTATAAGTACCTGCAATACCACGACCATTTTCATGTATATCCATAGTAATAGAAGTTGCATCGTCATGTACTTTATTGAAGGTTGTCACTAGTATTTGGATAACAAACTCCATAGGAGTTGCATCGTCATTTAACATGATAACATGATATTTTGGTGGTGTTTTTAAACGTACTGCTTCGCTTACTGCTTCTTTATTTTCTTGTGCCATTGCTAGTCCTTAAACTAAATTATTATCGATTGTTTTCTTTTGCAATACGTCTTCGGTGACGTGCTGTTGCTGCTGCTTCAGACGCTAAACGTTTTGCTGTATTACTTACAAAATGTTGACGATCTCTTAGCTCTTGTAGGATTCCATCATTCATCATTTTCTTTTTTAATTTTCTCATTGCCTGGTCAACGTTATTGTTTTGTACTTTAACGCTTAATCCGCCATCACTTCGAGAATGTTTACTGTTTGCCATTATTTCACTTTCTTATATGTATATAGCAAGATTCAATTAACCCTTAACCAATAAGGGCGGCATATCATCTTTAATAGTTTGGTCAGTAATAACGATCTTTGTAACGCCACGTTCTGACAAATCTGGTAGTTCGTATTGAATATCTATTAATGCACGATCGAGTATTTTTCTTAATCCTCTGGCACCTAGCTTCTGTTCAATTGCTATAGTAGCAACTGCATCCAATGCTTTTTTACTAAATTCAATCTCAACATTGTCCATTTTAAATAGCTCCTTATATTGGGATACGATATTATTTTCTGGTTCTGTTAAAATTCTTATCAAGTCATCTTTGGATAACTCATGTAATGTATTTATACTTGGAAGACGTCCTACGAACTCAGGTATTAAACCATACTTAACAAAGTCAGTTGTTTGTAGGTGTTCTTCCCAATTAGTAACTAATGTGGCTTCGCCATCTTGAAAGCCTATTTTATTTTTACCTATACGCTGTAGCACTGTCTCATCTAGTCCTACAAATGCGCCTGACACTATAAACAATATATCCTTGGTATCTATATCAATACGCTCAGGATTGTGATTTGGTTGGTTTGGTATACTTACAATAGTACCTTCCATTAACTTTAGTAAACTTTGTTGTACTCCTTCTCCACTCACGTCACGACTTAAACTTACCATGTCATTACGCTTGGCTTTTTTATCTATCTCATCTACATATATAATACCTATTGAAGCTTTGTCAAGATCATAATTAGCATCTTGTACTAACTTGTGTATTAATACTTCAGCATCGTCTCCTGCATAACCGCTTTCTGTTATTACTGTCGCATCTGTAATAACCATAGGTACTTTTAATTGTTGTGCTAATGTTTGTGCAATTAGAGTTTTGCCACATCCTGTTGGGCCTGTAATTAATATATTACTCTTGCCAATGTTAACTTTTGCTTTGCTTGTTATTCTTTTATAATGATTATAAACTGCTACACTTATGGATTTCTTTGCATTGTCCTGTCCAATTACATGCTTGTTTAAATAACTATGAAGCTCTTTAGGAGGGATACGCTTAGTAGCCTTACGGGCTTTGCTAATTTCTTTACCTTCTTCTGTGGTGTCATCATTAAGTATATGCCAACATAAATCAACACATAGATTACATATATGTGTTGACTCGTTACCAGCTAAAAGTTTCTTAACTTGATGCTTATCTTTTCCACAAAAGTTACAAGATGGCGAGCTAGTCATCTAGATATCCAAATCCAGGTGCTGTTTGTATTTTAAGGTATGCATCTAATTCGTTTATATCAGACAGCATAACATATTTACTTGATGCGTTTATTAATTTGATCGCTTCACGTCTCTTTTTCTTTGGGCTGTAGAAAATTACCTGATGTCCTTCATCAACAGTTTTTAATAATGCTGCCATGATATCTTCATATGCACATGTGTCTATATCCAGTATCATAAACTCACATGATCTACTAACATGCCACAGCCATGGCAATGATACTGATGTGGTTTTACTGCCTTGTACATAAAACACAATACTGTTCATGATATATTTTTCTACAAGTAACTTAATGCCAGAAGTTAACTTTGCATCAGTACTTGATATTACTACGCTAACACCATTGTCAGAAAGAAAGAGGTCTGGTGATGTTACTGTGTAACTGCTATTATCTGGTTTCATGTAGTTCTATTTCTATTAGTTATTATCTATTAAGTCTTTTATTGTAGCGTATTCAGGATTACCAGGTTCATATGTTACACCTTTGTAAACTATCTTATCAGTATACAGGTTTTCTTGTACTACGTCAACTATTACTGGCTGTTTTTCTTTAACAATTTTCTTCTTAATACTATTTACCTTTTTTTTTGGTTGTACTTTTTCTGGCTCTGGTTCAGAAACTTTTACAACTGGCTTGTGTTCTATAACTGGTTCCTGTTTACGTTTGCGAGTCTTTTGGTTTTGCTCAACTAAACTAATACCTGATATAACTAATGCAACTGCAAGTGGATCAAAAACAAATACAAGTATCAGTATAACTGCCCTAACTGCTTGCTCGAGTGATGATGTTCCTGCATCAGTACCATAAACCATTTCAGCAATATACTTAACTGGTCCTACTTCTGCTTCTAGTACACGTGCTTGTGATTCAATCTCATACTTCTTTTCCATTAAAGTACCTATAGTATTGTTAGCTTTTTTAATTTTAATACTCTGTTCGTCAACATCAGCTTCAACTGTGTCTGCATTTCCTCTGCCAAGCTGACTACGTAGGCGAGTAACTAGTTGATTAGAATCTGCAATCTCTCTTTCTGCGATTGCACGAACACGAGCAATTTCTGTAGAGGCTTTATCACGTAGCTGTTGTATTTGACTTAATGCTACTTGCTTCTTATTCTCTAAGTTTACTTTATAATCCTCTACTGCTTGTGCTGTTTTGCTTCCCCAAGCCCCATCTGGTTTAGCTTTTACAAAAGCTTGTAATGTCCTAACTTTGTCTCTATCACGTGTATCAATTGCTGTAAGTTCACTTAGTTTAACTAAGTCACTTGATGATATATCAAACTCTTGTTGCCAAGGAACAATACTTGCTAATAGTGATTCTTTTAAATCAGTTACAGTTAGTTCAATACGATTATTAGCTGATGTAATACGTTGCTGTTCTGCTTCAATTTTAGTCTGTAGAGTGTCATCTACTACTGTGCTTGCATTGTTTAAATTTTGTATTGTAATTTCTGCACGTGATATAATATCCTCGTTGCGAGAGATTTCTGTTTGCAGACGTTCTAACTGTGCAACACCTTCAGTAGCAACTGCTGTTTGCTCAATATGCGCTTTACTTAAGAAGCCAAAAATACCCATACTTGTGATGAACATTAGTAGCATTGTAGCGAATACCAAATATGATTTAATTAAAAATCCTGCTCTAGTCCAATTTAAATGAAGCCATACCGCTGTAGTTAATTTACCAACTTCTAGAGCTGCTCCCATGATAATAACTGGTACTACTGCGCTGGCAAAAATTGCAACTAATCCTACTATACTATAATATGCGGCAACTACACTAATACATAATGCTACAAATACTGTCCAATATCCAAATAATCTCATTTTATTTTGCTCCGTTAAAATACTCCACTGCATATCCTTCTGCTACCATTAAATCATTTAAATTAACTTGGTCGCCAAATTTGTCAGTTACAAGTATTATACCCATTATACGTCCATATTTACCTCGTTTATTGAGTACACTTTTAATTACAAAAGTTTTGTTAAGTAATTCCATTAATCTCGCCTTTGCTTCTAATCCACGTTCTTTTGTCTCTAGATCAGATGACTTGCTATCAGGAGTAGCTATGCCATATAGCTTAACTCGCTGTGATATAGATATGTCGAATCCTAAGTCGATAGAAACATCAAGTGTGTCGCCATCTATAATTCTTACTAGGGTTGCTTTATATGTATACATTTATTTTATCCTTAGTTTACAGATTAATAACCCTGCTGTATATTTATTATGCAAATACTGTTACTTAACGTATACTATTATTGCTATGTGACCAATGCTTTGCTTGTTTACTTGATGGTGGGGTATTTAAAAAATCATACACTGAATTAGCAACTGCTTCTAGTTTATATTTTCTACCAGCATCTTGTGTATTCTCACTGGTGTCTATAACATGAAAATTGTCTTGATTAAATATTTCTTTAAATTTTATAAGATTGTCTTGTGCCTGGTTCCACTCTACAGTAACTAATTCTGCAGGAGTTCTTTTATTGCCTTCTTGATTTCGCTTGTGAGTAACTTCAAGATTAGCTGTAACAAATAACATAATAGTATCATATCCTAGCTTCTCTACCATGTCTAATTGAGCTTGAACTTTTTCTACATCTCTTCCATTACTAGGCAAAAGTAGTCCTACTCGATTATATGCAAAGCTTGAGTCAATTTCATCACAGTTAACTGGTCTAAGACTAGTCCCATTCAACATAGTATTAGCCACAAATGCTTTTCCAGAACAAGGGCCGCCCACAAGGAAAACTGCCTTGAACTTGTGCGGATCATTAAAATCTGTCTGTGGTTTTACTAATATATCAAGTATCTTCATAGTTATATTTATAACTTGTCAACAAGAATTATGCTGGGTAGTTAATACCCAGCACTACATTTAGTTTAACCTACTTGATCTATTATTTTTTTGTGATTACTTTGTCAGCTAATCCAAATTCAACTGCTTCTTGTGCTGAAAGGAATGTGTCAAACTTCATTGTTTCAAAGAACGTATCATATGTTTTGCCTGCTGTATTATGATCTACATACAACTGTGTTAGGCGTTCATTAATTTTTTTAGATTCTTCCATTGAACGAATAGTATCTTCAAATTGTAGTTCTTGTACATGTACACTTCCACTTGTACCTGGTGTGCCACTACTTACTCTGTGGATCATTGTGCGTGAGTTAGGTAATACAAATCGCTTGCCTGGTTCACCTGCTTGTGCTAGGAATGAACCCATACTACATGCTTGTCCCATAACAATAGTTGATACTGGTGCATTAATAAACTGCATAGTATCGTAAATTGATAGTCCTGCTGTTACGCTTCCGCCTGGAGAATTGATATAAAAATTAATATCTTCATCTGGGTTTTGTGATTCTAAAAATAGCATTTGTGCTACTACTAGGTTTGCACTATTATCATTAACATCTGTATTGAGCATAACGATACGATCTTTTAGTAAGCGGCTGAAAATATCGTAAGAACGTTCGCCGCGACCTGTTTGTTCTACTACCATTGGGACTAGCATAAAATATTACTCCTTGTATCTAGCTTGTAAATCAAATATAATTGAATATCTCTGATTGTGTGTTGGATCTGGATTGTGTGCCATGCCATGGTAAGTAGGCTTCCACCCACTTTGTTCTGCATGTTCACCAAACATCCACATCATATTATTTTTGTCTAAACCTTCAATAAATTCCCACTCATTGTTGTTTGTATTTTTGGCATGGAATTCTGTAAAGTTTTCACCTAGGTGTAATCCGCCTAATGTTTCATCACAATGATCGTCACCAAAACGTTCAGTGTTATGTTTTCTATGAGACACTCTTGTTTCATCAGTGGCTACCGGTACAGTATACTGGATAATCATTAATTTGTAAAGAACTTTCTCCCACAAATCTTCCTGATCACTATAGCACTCTTTTAAATAATGCTGTAGTACAGGCTTAAATGTATCATGCATATTTGTGAAGTAGTCAAGCTCAGGAAACTTACCTGCTGTTTTCTCTTTTGTCCAATCATATACATAAAGTTTTCTACGTTGTACAAAATCTCTAGTTTCTGATTTTTCGTCATACCAACTAATTGGTCCATGCATTGTATCAACATCATAACCAAAACATGGTCCTTGATGTTTTAATGAAAAACTTTTGTTTGGAATATCTTCGTCACGCCAAGTATTAATTAATACAGGATCATCTGGATCAATTTCATTTAGTGTAAGATACTCAATTGTATCCAAGTTTTGAAATAACTGATCAGCTACCTGATACCTATCTGAAAATTTAGATACTAGATCAGATGACAATGTTACTGGCCAATGGCCAGTATCCTGTAGTTTTTTAAGTTCAGCATATGTAAAAAGTTCACTCATTGTCTTCATAAAAGTGTTCTACAGGCTGTATGAGTGTTTCACCATGTTTATCTTTACTAAGTGAAATAACGCCACTGTTTGCTAGCGTCTTCAAAGTGGTATCCATAGTAAAAATTGAGCCTTCATTAAACCCATCACTATGTCCACGTTTATAGCTAAAGAAAGCACAAGCTATAGTAAAGCATCCAAAGATTAAATATAATTGCATATCCATATTTATTCTTCCATACGACCAGATATTACTTGAGCTGCTCCTGCTGCATATGATTCTTTATGAATAACTGCACTCTCTTCTAGAGTTAACCCTTCATAGCGTTCACGTTCACCAGTTTCCCAGTTTTTAATAATTTCAACATACCACATTTTTTATTCCTTACCTAACTCATCATGCCATATAGCTGATGCTGTTTCCTGAATATATTCTTCACCATGATTGCAATATGACATTGTTAGATCATCTTGCTCATATAATTTCCATACCAAACGATTAAATTGTACAAACGATTTACATTCATCAACACGATCTAATGCTTCATCGTAGATGCGGTCTTCAGCATCCATTACCATTTGTTTCATTTGTCCCATATTATTCCTTTCTCATAGTGTTTCGCTTATAAATGTTATAAGCCTTAACAGTTGTTTCATTATGTGCTAGTGGAGCACGTTCGATAAACTCCATTAGTTCATCCCATTTCATTCCTAAAAATATACACTGCTTTTCTAATACAGTTGTTGCGCCTTTAAGTTGCATATTAACTCTCCTAAGATTAAGCGGCAATTTTTGATTGGCCATTTACAAACGATGCTTCACAGTATACAAAAACTTCTTCACGTACTGATGTATCATCTGCTTCTTCAAACGCTTGACATTCTGACAAACTAATTAAGTCGCCCAATACACAGTTGAAAAGCTCGTCTAAATCAGTAAAGCCACGTCCGATAAATTCATCTGCGATTGCTTTAACTGCTGCGTTACCTGCGTCTGTGAACATTGCGAAGTTTGTCATTTTGTAATCCTTTGTTTGTTTACTTGCTATATATACTGTCTAGCAGTTCTATACCAATATGTCAACAAAAAAGTGACAAATAAATGAAAAAGGTTTCCAATAAAATCAATAGGTTAAAAATTATTTTCAATTTTTATTTAAATTGTTCAGCAAAAGGATCAAATTCTGTACCACATTTCTGTGCGCAGACTCCTAGTTTGCCGTTTTTAATACTGTCAAGCTTCCAACTATCTTGTATATTTTGCATAATACCACTATCAAACACTCCACGCATGCCGTTCTTTTTGATACTAATGCCGTCTTTACCGCCTGCCGCATCAATAAAGTCCCAGATTTGTTCTGTTTTTGGGTCTTTATGCCACCACTTGTACATACGACCTGCTGTCCAACAACATGGCATTGCAAGTCCTTCAGCTGTAACAAATAAGCTTTGATTTTTACCTCGTTGTGCTACTTTACAACTAATAGTGGCTTGATTATAATAGTCCATCATACTTCCGTATGTTTTTTCAATCTCTTTTAGTTTAAGTATTGCTAAGTTTTGGTGCTCTAACTTTTTAGGCTTTGCTAATTTAGTAGTTTCAGCGCCTTTGCGATTCTTTGCTTGGTGTGACTCTTTCTTTTTGCTGTCTTGTGTAATAAATCTACCTGTTTTCTTTTTAGTGAACTTCTCTACGCCCCACTCTTTGGCTAACTGTTCTGCACGTTCTACATCACATTCACTATGTTCAAATATCAAGTAATCCCATCTAGCTCTACCACCTGCGGCAATAAATGCTTTCATGTTACGCTCTACTTTATCCCATTGTACATTTTGCCTATACAAATGGTTTGTATTCTCTAATCCATCTACACTAAAGATAACTGTGCCTTTTCGACCTATTACATTAGCTAATTCTGTCCACCATTCTACATCACGTGCGCCTGCATTGGTGTTCATACTTAACCACATCTCACTATTGCAATCACGGAACCATTGCATAATTTCTAATGTGTCCCTTGCGCTTATTGGATCTCCCAAGTTACCACACATATACATTACATCTAACTGTGCAATAAAATCTGCAGGAAACATATCAATACAATCGTCAAGTGTTAGCTCTTGTTCATCTCCACGTATATGTTGATTAACTGGTCCGCCATTTTCATTACGGTCACACATTGGACACGCAGCATTACACCTCTGGGTTACTTCCAGATGTACTTCATTAATATCTTCGTAATTATACATTGCTAAACAACGCTCCAAATATAAAATAATCTGTTATGAATGTCAGTTGTGCTCCTATGAACACTGCCCACCAGTAATTACCTAACCAGTCCCATATCTTCTTGATTACATACCATGCAATTAATACTCGTATTGTGTACTGTATATTGCTTATTATTGTATCATATATGCTGCCTGGATCAACTCCATAGTAGAACCAAAATACTAAAAAGTCATATGCAAAACTACATTGTGCCATTATAAGTACTGACTCAAACCAAGTCAATCTTTTATTTAGAAACTTGACAATGTTTGCACTAACTAATAGTCTGTAACTTACATATATGATATTTGTTATTAATAACTCCATTAGCTATCAATTACAAATGTAATATCCACACCTGGTCCTGTTAAGCTAGGCATATCACCATGCTCTTCTATATAATATTTTACTACTGCTTTGTACCACAAATGACTATTGTGATATGCTTTAGCATTAAATTTATGTATACTATTATTGTCCGCTGGCATAGTGCTAATTGCTCTTGCAGCTTCACGTTGTAAATCTCTAACCGTAAGCTGGTCTAAGATTATGTCCCATAATTCATCATCCATGTATTGTCTTGAGTCCTCTAAGTTTTACCATCATTGCATCTTCTACTTTGTAAAATTCAATACGGAATATCCTGACGCCACTGTGAGCTGTAATAAAAGATTGTGAGAACCAAAAATCCTTCTCATATTCCAACCCAAGTGCGCCAAGTTGTGCCGATATATTACCCATAATATTTATAGAATCTACTAACCCATCTCCTACATGTCTTATTAGATAGTCTGCAGAGCTATAATCAATATAATTTATATCTGGCGGAGCTTGCAATTTAGTAATCCATATTACTATCAACATCCAGTTTAGTTTTTTTGCTTGAGTGTGCTTTAACTAAGTTGTATAATGTTCTTACACCAAAACCAACTGCACCTTTTGGTGTTACTGGTTTTCCTGACTTTTCCCAAGCCATACCTGCAATATCTAAGTGTGCCCAAGGTGTATTGTTATCTACAAAACGATACAAAAACTCTGCAGCTGTAGTTGAACCGCCTCCACGTCCACTTGAGATATTCTTCATGTCTGCAATATCACTATCAATCATCTTATTCCAGTTTGGACCCATTGGCATACGATAAAATCCTTCATCAGCATCTTTACCTGCCTTGATAATATTTTCTGATAAATGAGTACTGTTAGTAAACAATCCTGCCATCTCACTTGCAAGCGATACGACAATAGCTCCTGTTAGTGTTGCTAAATCAACAATGTATAATGGATCATATTCATCCTGTACGTGTGTTAAAATATCTGCAAGTACTAAACGACCTTCTGCATCAGTATTTAAATTTTCCACAGTTTGTCCACTTAGTGATGTAACTACATCACCTGGTTTAATTGCGGTACTACTTGGCATGTTCTCTACTAGTCCAACAATCCCTACTACGTTTTGAGTTAACTCATTAGATGCAATCGCATGCATTGCACCAACAACTGATGCACTACCGCCCATGTCATATTTCATATCACCCATACCTGCACTTGGCTTAATACTAATACCACCAGTATCAAATGTTACACCTTTACCTACTAGAGCAATTGGAGAATCATCTTCATCACCATTCATCCATTCCATTACAACAACATAACTATCTTTTGCACTACCTTGTCCAACACTTAGTAATAAATTAAAGCCCATTTGTTCTAACTCTGACTGATGATAAATCCTAACATTAACACCAAGCGGCGTCAACATATCGTTAATTGTATGTGCATATGTTCTTGGATACAATTCATTTGCTGGTTCTGATACTAAGTCACGTGCAAAATTAATGCTGTTGTAAACTGTTTTGTTTCCACTTACTGTTTCAATATGAACTTTTGGCATACGTTCTGATGGTGATGTTTTACTTTTGTATTTGTCAAAATTATAGCTTGCCATCATTGCACCGTCATATACTTCAGTAGTATTAATTGTGTCAGGATTTAATGCAAAATACAAAGTATCTACCTTGCCTTTGTATTTTGTTACATTCTTGCCGCCAAGTGTACGCAAGTCTGTATTTGATATTTTATCTTGCCATTGTACGATAGTGATATAGTCAATTGTAGGATGATCTGGATATGAAATATCTACGCTCTTGACCGTTTTGCCATCAAGTTTAGCCTTATTACATACCGTATCTAAATATCCGGATAATTCTCCATCAAGTAAATGATATTCTTCTGAGTCATACAGTACTACTACTGCGCTATTTGTTGAAAATTCTGTTGTGTTTTGCATTTGTTTCCTCTATTTAATTCCAATAAGCATAAATCTATTATATAATTGTGTGTCTAGTGTCCCTGCATAGGCTAGGCTTTGCATAGGATATTTGGTCTTCGCTTCTTCTAAGTCCTTAACACAATTACTGTGTTGCGGATTGCTAAAATAATCATTTGTTTGTAGTACCACAAATGTACCAGTTGGTAAATTATCATACCAATCATCATCCATGTGTTCGCAACTTGTGTTTACTACCATATTAATTGTGTCTAATTCCCAATACTCTCCAGGATCTTCTCCCTCTGTTTGATTAGTAGGAACAGTTGCAACTTTTTCGTTCCATTTAATTTTAGATACATTTATTGTCTTTGGTAAAAATCTTCCTTCTTCAACTTGTGTTGGGTATAGGCGCTTGCTTGGAGCCACCACATTGCCATCAACATCTAAACTATATATCTTGTCTACATCAAACTGCGAGAACAAGAAGTGTGCCATAAAGTTATACCAACCACCATAAAATGCTATATTGCCTAGTGGACCTTCAACTACTTTAGCTAATTCAGTTACCATCCATAATTTACTTTTAACTTGTCCTCTACTAAGGAAGTCATTCATATCTGGCATCTGTGCTGCTTCACCATCTTCGCCTGCCCAATAGTTAACAAACTTACATGTGTTTACCATAAATGTATCTTCATGCATAAATTTACGAACTAGAGTAGCCATCATTTGTGGTTTTACTTCAGCGGAAACTTTTTCACGTAACAATGCATTAATCCAGGCACGAGTATGTGCTGGGTTGCTATTTGGCATTGTGGCTAGTTCTATAACTACATCACGGATGCGATACCAATTTTGTTGAAGTACTGCTTTTTTAAGTACTTGCCATCGTTCTATTTGTCCTGTAAATTCAAAATATTCATCAAGACCATAAAACCAATGATACTGTTTAGAAAATGCTTCTTGTTCTTCAGTAGTTGGTACTACTTCTTCATTAGAGTGCGTCATTAAATGTTTCCTTTAGCCATTCCCAGTCGTTAATTTTACGTAAGGCATCGGTATTACCTTGATAATGTGTTCCAAAATCTCTACCTTGATTAGCACCTAGTATTGCATACTCACCATAACGTTTGTTCTCACCACGAGTACACCATACTTCTAATCTGTATGCATCGTCTACTTGCTTCTTGTGATCGATAATACCACTGGCCATTTTAGTTCCTTCACGGAATCCACTGCGCCATGTGTTAAATGGATCAGTATTAAATGCTGTAGTGTTTGATATCTCAAACTTAGGTTTAAATACTGCACCAATACTTGTAGTCATGTCTACTTTAAATTCTTTAGTAGCAAGTAACTTCTTCTTTGGGAATAGTTTTAATGCACCAAACCCATAGATAAGATCGTTAACAGGGTTATGACTACGATAAGTAAACACACATTCTGTTTCTTTTACACCTGGGTATGCTTCTCGTCTGTCGCTTGGTTCAAATTTAAATTGAAAGTTCTCTTGTATAATTGCATCTGCATCACATACATAAAAATAGTTTGTTTTTGATAGTTCTGCGGCCGCCTTGTGTGCATTTAATAAGCCTACAACATTGTCTACTCGTTGTGCATGTGGAGCTTTTTGTTTTAGTATCTCGAAGTTCTCGTCAGCTTCCGGCTCGCCGAAAGTCAGCATAATAACATCTAACATATATTAATCCTTTTATTGTTAACTTTCCTTTGTGGCACGTTCTACCTCAAAGTCTAGCCAATATTCATTTACTTTTTTTACATATTTTTCATTAGCGTCATTACGTAAGATTTCATCTATCTCAGTATCCCAAAATGCAATTGGCCAATCTAAGTCTCTACTTATTTGTTCTAAGTAATCACCTTTATAGAGATACAATAACTCTTGGCTAATAAATGTGCATTGTTGATTTGCTGTTACCCATTTTAAATGATCTTTTGCAAGTGGTGTTGTATGTTTTCCTCTTACTCGTTCTTGTTGATGCTTGAGTATATTTTGATCTCTGCCTATAATAGCAACATCTATATCAACATACTCTTGTGCAACTTTTATAAATCGTTCATAGTTTGGTATAGACATCTCTCTATTTTTTACATATGGACAACTAATACTGGTCACAAAGTATTCGCTTTGTTCCCAATTAAAATTATTTAGCTTAGATGGATCAGCCCAACATTCTGCGAAGGGCTCGTGATGATGCCCTTCCCAATATGTATTAAGTAATGTCTTCCATCCAAAGACATCTTCATGTAAACCTAGACATTTACTAAACAAGTGATTGCCACTGCCTTGTGGTCCTGTGATTATAAGAAGTCGAGCCATAGTACTACTATACTTTATTTCTATTAATCTGTCAATGTTTTATTGCGCTAATGGATTATCCAATGCACGTTGTAGACGTTTATTCAATCTAGCTTCTAAATCTTTTAGTTTACGCTCAGTGTCTATACGTAGACGTTCTTTAGCCTGATCATAATCATTTTGCAATGCATCACGTTTGTTTTCAAAACGTTCTTCTGCTAAACTAATTTCTTGACGCACATCTTCTTCAATACCATTAATATCGTCTTCAACTTGATCTACAATACGCTCTAGTCTAACGATATCATCACGTAATCCGTTTTTAATATCTTTAGAGTATTCATTGTTATCGTCTAACTTTTGATCAATAATCGCAAGCTCTGATCTAATTCCACTTAGGTCTGGTGCTACATAGCGTTCTATCTTAGCTTTCATATTTCTATAGTCATTATAGAATTCAAAGCCTCCCCATGCTGCACCGCATATTGAACTTATTACTGTAATAACTAGAAATAGTTTACCACCGGTAAACTTTACTCCACCTACCTCTACTGTTGTTTTATCACTCACTGTTCTTCTCCTTAAAATTTAATTTGTATTCCAACAACAAGTCCGGGCTTATTGTCGTCTAGTGCTGGCATTAAAAATAAATCCTTATAATTAATCCTAGCTGTTGGGGTCACACTATAATCGTATCCTGTTGCTATTCCAACTTCTATTGATGTATCTTTATTGATGTCGTATTCGTATCCAGTGAATACACTTAACTTTCCAATACTATTGTAATATGCTCCTGCTATTACATTGCTCTCTGTTTTTACATTACAATATGGGTGTATAGATTTATAATTGTAATCATCTACAAGCCCCATATGCATTGATATTGCTATTCCGCAAATAAACGTAACCATTATTCCATTCCCTCATATTGTTGATCTACCATGTCATTCCATTTTAATTCACTTGCTAATCCATTTCTTAGCCCACGTTGATTCTCTGGTACCTTTTTATCTTTATAAAACTCTTCTGGTTCATAAAACTCTCGTCCAGGTATTGCTAATTGTCCGTATGCATTAAATCCTGGTACATAGTTAATTAATGCTGTAATCTGTGCTTGCAGAGCTTTCTGTTCTTGCAATGATACTGCTTCTCCCATAACATTTGCTAATCTAGATAGTTTCTCTTTGATAATTTTTCTCATCTTTTCTTTTTTTGCTTTTTCTTTTTGTGCTTTTGTTAGTTTTTTAATTTTCTTCTTTACAACGGGTTTTGATTCAGTACTGTTTTCTTCAGTAACTTCTTCATTGCTCTCTTCATCGCTTGATTCTTTCTCACTTGATTCTTCTTCAGTAGCTTCTTCATTGGCTTCTTCAGTAGACTCTTCTTCTGTGTTTTCTTCATCAATTACTTCCTCTTCAGTTGTTTCTTCTTCTACTGCTTCTTCGGTAGTTTCCTCCTCAGTTGCTTCTTCTACTTCTGGTTCCTCAACTGGCTCTTCAACTGGCTCTTCTACTTCAGGTTCTGGTGCTTCAGGCTCTGGCTCTTGTACTTCAGGCTCTGGCTCTTGTACTTCTACTTCTTGTTCTACTTCTTGTTCTATAGCTTCTATTGTTATTACTTCAACTGGTGCTTCTGCTACTGGCGCTTCTGGTTCTGGCGCAGGTGCAACTGGTACAACTACAACTGGAGGTGCAACTGGAATAACAGGAATAATTAATACTGGAGGAGGAGTAGCAATAACACTATCAACTACTGCATCTCCTGTGC
>Ga0233399_1000052_pt1 | contig 53055 bp, 67 predicted proteins | sample 43DmetaG_FD_182698 | JGI IMG/M metagenome (GOLD analysis project Ga0233399, IMG submission 182698) | Seawater microbial communities from Monterey Bay, California, United States - 43D | ecosystem: Environmental > Aquatic > Marine > Coastal | place: USA: California | collected 2016-11-08 | reverse complement strand
AAACGCTAACGCAGCTTCGATAAGTGCTGGAGTGGTAGATGCTACCGCAGCCACCGCCGCTCAAGCAGCAAACACAGGAATAGGCTTGGCAGGAACTACTGGCGCCACGGGCGCGGCAGCAGGAGCAGCAGGAGCCGCGGGCGCGGCAGCAGGAACAGCTGGTGCAGCCGGAGCAGGAGCGGCAGGAGCGGCAGGAGCGGCAGGAGCTGGAGCAACGGCTACGGCAGCAGGAGCAACGGCTGCTGGTGGTACTACGGCAGTTGGCGCAGCGGGTGCAGCAGCCGCTGGACCCATGGCAGCCCTGTCCACATTAGCAGCCCCTATAGCCATTGGCTTAGGCGTCGCCTATCTCATTAACAAATTATTCGACTAGGTATTCATCATGGCAGGTTTTGCAGACGGTTTTAGAAGCGGCTTCGGGCTGATTAGTGATGTTCAGGATCGTGAGCTCAAGCGCGAACAGATTGAAGCTGATGCGGCTTTTAAGAAGCGGCAGGCAGACGATCTTGCAGCGTATCGGAAAGAAGACCTGCGGATCAAAGACCTCGCCCAAAAAAGCGATGCCGGTCTTGCGGCGCTACGCGCTTCGACAGCCCAGCAGCAAGCTATTAACGCAGGAGTAAGCGGTGAGGCTGCATTGTTAAATGCACAGACAGCATCTACTAAAGCCAATAATGCAACCAACCCTGAATCTATCGATTACATGATAGGTCAGTCACAGATAGCCGAGAACAAGGCTCAGGCGGAGAACTTTAAGTCTCAGCAAGCGGAAAGAGATCAGAAGTTAAGCAGAGAGGCAGGAGCGTTCGCGCTGCAAGACCTAGCCAAGTTCGCTGAGGCGGGAAACCTAAACGGTCACGGTCCGAGCGAGCTGGCAGCCATAGCCGATCTGGTCGAGACGACTGAGGCTAGCCAGTTTCACGGAGTGGGCTACATCACATCACCAGCCACTCGCAGGGGGCTTTCGGCGGTAAACAGCTTTATGGGTGATGTCGCTGCGGGCAACCCGGCTGAAATGACGCCCCAGCTTCGATCTGCCTTTGGGGCAGCGCTTGGACTAAACACCTCGGCTGCTGTGGGTCGGCAGATAGATGAGTCATTTACAAATGCTCCAGACTGGATGAAAGGAAAAGGCTTGAGAATTAAAAGCCAAGGTCTTCATGAAGTTGGGACTGTAGATGGACAGACTCTTGGCGGTACGCTCTATGTTCTGGCGGAGGATGGGGACGGTAATTTGTACCCGTATTTCCCACCGTTAACAGCGAAAAGGAATTTTGCGGACAACAAACCTTTAGACCTGCAAATGGATGATGCTATGACCGCCATGGCAGGCACAGCTCACATGATTCAGGAGATTGGTCCAAAGATTGAGAGGGACGTTAGGGCAGCAAAAATATATACAGATTACGGTAGCACCAAAGACTTCGATGCAGCAGTAAATGCCAAGCTAGAAACTGTAAGGAAAGGCATACAGAGCGGGGCAACACCCAACGAAAGCATGTTCTTCCAGCAGTCTGGAATGGCGAATGCTTCGGTGTCTGAAAAGTTAGCCTTCGTGGATACGGACAGGTATCGCAGAGAGATTGAGCACGAGATGCTTTTCGGACCTACAGACGACACGTCGGAGCAATTCAAGATTCAGGAATGGTTTGAAGCTACCAGCTCTGCTCTGGCAGGTGCTCCAGTTCCTAAGGGAGTTGATGCGGCAAACCTCGGAGAGCTAATGAATAGAAGCAACGCTTCGTTCAATTATCAGAACGCATCAATCCTCCAAGGATATTACAACGAAGACGGTGAGATCGAAGATTCAGCTGGGCTGATAGAGCAGCTAAACCTTTTAAATTTACTGAAATAATTTGGTGAGAATTTATGCCGTTAAAGTCTGTAACTCAGTTTTCTAAAGGCGAGTACTACGCAGCACGAGATGCTTTATTAGAAGAAGAAAACAACAGCCTTCAGCCTACTGAGGGTCAACCTGCACCCACAGAAGAAACCCCGCCAGCACCCGAGGCAGCACTTTCAACAGAGCCAGAAGCCGATGGTAATTTTAGCCGTGGATTTAAGGGCGGACTTGCTAACTTTAAAGCTCTCGGCGGAGGTCTTAAGGCTCTGGCAGGCTCTGCGCTTGACGATGAAGAAATGGTTTCTGAGGGCATGCAGTATTACCAAGATAAAACTGCCGAAGCCCAACAATACCAGCCGGACAGTACGTTTCAGGACATAGATAGTGCCACTGACTTTGGGGCATGGGCTGCCTATACGCTGGGTTCTGTCGCGCCTGACCTAGCCATGATGACTGTTAGTGCGGGAGCTGGCGGATTGCTTGCTAAAACCGCAGTAAAGAAAGGCGTCACCGAGATGGCGGACACTCTGTCCAAGCAGGCAACAGAGAGACTAATTAAAGAGGGTATAGAGGATAAAGCTGCGGAAAAGATTGCCCGCAATATGGCAGATCGGTTTGCGAAAGATAAAGTCAAAAAGATCAGCACTAGGGGAGCGACAGCTGGTGCCTTGGCGTATGGGACACAGCAGGGTGCGTCAAGCACGTTTGCTAGGACGTTAGATGAGACTGGGGTAGAGGCTCCAAAGGCAGCAGTTCTATCTGGCTTGGCGATAGGGTCGCTTAACGCTATTCCTGCCTTTAGTGCTTTAAGCAAGTTCCTCCCTAAAGGCAAGGTAGATGAGGCTGGCGAGTTTATATCGGGAGCAATAAACGACAAGCCTGCTTGGGTCGGGGAGTTTGTTAAGGACGTTACCACTCAGATGGGCGTTGAGGGCGGGACTGAAGCATTGCAGCTCATTGTTGAGGAAGAGGTTATATCTTTCGTTAACAATAACTACAGCGAAAATGAGACCAGAGATTACTTCGACTACATCAACAATCAGCAGAAAAGAAATGCGCTTGTTGAGTCAGCGGCAGCAGGATTCTTGTTTGGCGGCGCTACGGGTGTTGTCGGCGCCGGAGCTAAGGCGGCAACCGGAGGCTACAATTCCGACGTTGACCTTGGAGACGAAGCGAAAGAGGTTCGGACTCGATCTGTAAATGATCCTGAGTTTGCTGGTCGAATAAGACAAATGTACGAGGTTGCTAGAGACAACGCAGCTAATGGTCGCACAAGCCTTGGCGATATGGTCCCAAGTGAGCGCCCTATTGATCCAATCACTGGCGAGTTAGCCACAACATGGAACGCTGAAGGCGCACTAGACCCTGAGACCAATCGCCCTTACACAGAAGAGCAGCTAAACCAAGCCAGACTGTTAGACTTCAATGCCGCCGAAGAGCCTATCGATCTTCCCGAAGGCGATCTTCCAGAGCCTGCCGTGTCTGCGGATACGCAAAATACCGGATTCGGGGAAAACACATTACCCCCTTCACCTCAGCCCCCGCAGTCAGACATAGTAGATGACTTCAAGCCAGCCCCAGCATTTGGGGGTGTAGCTGTATCCGAGGGTACACGAGACGCAGGTCCAGCACACCGATGGGATGGTGAGCTATCTCCAGTCGATCAGCCAGTCCAAGAGCAGCTTATGCAGCTGTCTATGAAGGCTGCGACTCCTGAGGCAATGGACCCAAACAATACCGATGTGATTGTTGAGGCTATAGATCAGGACGACGTAGACAGAATCTTTGATCGCAATGAATCATTAAAGATTGCCACCACAGATAAGCCTAAGGGCAAGAGCCTGCCGACGATAGATGAGGTTTATGGCGATGACGCTGCTCAAGTAACAGATAGCGTAGCGGGCGTGATGGCTGATCTGTCGGCTAATGGTGTACCAACGTCATTTATGGATTCAGTCACTGGGGTGTATGTACACAAAGAGTCTGAGGTTGATGCTCCGGCTCTGACGGGTCGTAACGCTAGGGGTATATCTGTCAATGAAGACTTGCTCAGTGGCTCACTCACTGATTCGGAGCAGTTAAGCGAACTGGCATGGACCATGACTCACGAGGTCTATCACGCCGCAGATTTTGCAATGGGCTTGAGTGACAAAGATAGTCGATTCGGCATCGAGATAGATGAGGCTGCTGATGCACCTACGGTTGTTATGGGTGACATCATGCAGGAAATCTACGACAACTGGGTGGACGGTACAGCTGTTGGTGAGAGGTTTGACTACCCCTTTAACAACCTTGCCGATGACATCTTAGATGTTGAGCAAGATAACGCAGGCTTGAACGCAAACTACAGGGAAGAAGTGTTCGCTCAGCTTGGCGCACTGTTTCACTCAAACCCTAAACAACTACAAGAGCTGGCTCCGCAAGCGTATAATTACATCAAGGACATTAGAGACAGCAACTTACAAACTGCCGTAGTGCAGGAGACCGCAAATGAACCGAGTCCAAGTCAAGAGAATCCCGACACCACCCAACCTGAAGGCATATCAGGAGAAGTTCGGGCACCGCCAGAGCCCGGAAGCGTCGAGGTCGTACAGCCTGAACCAACTGGATCAGATGGCGAAGCAAGCCTTGGAGATGGGAGAGCCGATACCTCAGTGGAGGGACAGGTCCAAGAAGAAGCTGGACAACGTGAACGACCAGAAGTACAAGAGCCTGAAGTAGAGCCCGCACCTGCCACTTCAATAGAGGCGGCAGACCCAGAACGCACACCGGTAGTCCTCAAGGCTACCGATAAAAAACCTACCTTTAAGAAAGCCACTAACTACGAAGAAACTGGCAACTACATTGTCACCTTCCCAGACGGTGATCGCTACACCCTGTACTTCGATGATGACGCTAAGGAAGCTGGCGATGAGGTTTACTTCACCTCGGACGACGGGAAGATTGACGCGCTTGATGGGCTGCTGGGCGAGACCAAGCAGGAAACCATTGATGAGCTGATAGCCCACCGCCAAAAATTGATGGATGCGGGAGAAAATTCTTACAACCTCCCTCTAGACCCGCAAGTAGGGGGTGATATCGAGTTCAAAGCATGGAGCTATATAGACGAAAAGGGGTCGGTGACTGAAAAGCAGTTGCGACACAGATTTAAAGCCCTCGAAGACAATCAGTTTGAGAACCTCAAGCAGAGACTTTTAGACGAGAACAAAGAAGAAGAAGACATCGTCATCCTACAGGATGGCAAGTTCATGTCTTATGACTGGCTCTACGAAGACAGGTTTGAGCTCTATCAAGACCTGCTTGATGACCCTAGCTTTATTAAGAAGGGTGCAGAGTACTTACTGCAAAAGTCTAAGGGTTCGGTTGGAGAGAAAAAGACCCTGCCTGTGGTTAAGATTACCCCCACCACGAAAGACCCAGAGGTGCAGATTCAGCGTGCTGTCGATGTGGTGGCTAAGCACCCTGACGCCCTATCGAGCCCAGAGGCATGGCTGGCGTTTGAGAGAGACCTAACAGGAAAGTCCGAAACCCTAGCCCCGCCATATGGATTGATCCGTCTCTACAATGACATGGACTCATGGGTAGAGACTCATGCCAAGCTGACACCGGAGCAGCTAGAGGCTGCCAATCGCGGCTTGGCTACCGCTGAAAGAATGGGCGCTTTATATGCGTCAGGCGATGCGACTCCTAACGCCACTGCCAAGTTGCTGCTTTGGGGCTTGATGTCTCGACGGCAGACAGCCTCAGGTCAGGAAGCTGGTTTTGTTGACCTGATGACAGGAAGCACTGCCGTATCTGATCTGGCACAGAAAGCGCTTGATGGCGATGTGTCCGATGCCGACGTTAAGGCATGGGTTAAGCAGGTAGGAAAGCTAATACCTGATGGCTCTTTTGGTCGTGGTGCAATCTCCAACGCCAATGACTTTGGCAAGCTGATGCAGAAGCTGGCAGAGCCGCACAGCGGCGGTCAGTCAAAGTTACAGCGCGTCCACGACATCATGGCTGACAGCGACATGTCCACTCAGGAGGTTCGGCGTCAATTCCAATTGATTGTTCAGGGATCAGGAATAGACAACAAGGTCTTCTCATTTGCCCAGTTGATGATTGGTCGTGACGACGTGGTAATTCTTGACCGTATTCAGCTGAACTCAATGTGGGATTCTGACCGTTACGGCAAGAATATTTATGCCGACTTGGCTGATGAGTTTAGTGGTCTTCGAGGCTCAGCCCGATACGAGGCTATAGAGAACTCCCTCAACACAAAACTTAAGCAGCTGTATACGAAGCTGGGCAGACCAGAAGATGCGTCTATTGGTCGCTATCACTGGGAAAGCTGGGTAAGGGATTCGGGGCAGATCGTTGCTCACCCAACCATGCAGGGTCTTGAGAAGGACATCCTTGGTAAGGACAACCCCTACGCATTCATTGGAGCCCCTGAAGGAAAGGGCGACATGTATCGCTCCGCAGCTATTTATGCAAGAGACGATAAGGGCACACCTTACTACGTGTACCCCAAATCTAGCGGCACGATGTACAAGTTTAGTAAAGAATCATTTAGAAAGTTTTTGGACGAGATACCTAAACCCAAGAATGGTATAGTGCCCAAAGACTTTAAAGTCAGTGAATTTGATAAAGGGACACCTTGGTATGAAGCAGAAGGCGTTAGCAGACAAAAGCTCGACGAACTCGTCGATGCGTACTCAGAAAGAGAGGCAGCTCAAAGAGAATATGCTTCTGAAAGAGCTGTTGAAATCAGCCCCCCCAATGGCGCCGGACGGCGAGATGAGCGAAACAGAGTCTACAAAGAGCTTCGTAGTCCCCGACTATCTGATAGCGGGAGTGGAGGAAATGAAGGAAATATACCCAGACGCTTCCGACGAGGAGCTAGCAAATATTCTCAAGTACTCGTAGCGGGTAAAAAAGTATCAGGCAAAAAGAGGGAGCTTGAGACTGGAGCCAAAGCCGCGCTCGCTGCCGTTGATTCCTTTAACGGCACAGTCATTGAGCTAGCCAAAAACAAAACCAACGCCAAGCTGTTCGCAAGCAAGATTCAAGAAGGAAAAGACGCCAACCTCTATGGTGCAGCGGTCTATGTGTATCCTGAATCTGAATATCAAAAGATGCAGATGTTCATGACCGAAGATGGCGCAGCTGGAATAGCTATCGAAAACGGCGACACAATAGTGTCTCTTTATAACAACGGCGGGCACAAGAACGTAACCTACTCTTTGGCATCATTGGCTGTTGAGGAGGGCGGGCTGTACTCTGACGCCTTTGATACGCAACTTCCGATTATCTATCAGCATGTCGGGTTCAAGGTTGTTTCTCGACTCAAGTGGGATGATTCTCAGGCTCCTGCGGACTGGGACAAAAGAACATTCATGCCTTACAACAAGGGCGAGCCTGACGTTGTATTCATGGTTGTTGACCCGAAGTACTTTGGTCCCTACACCAAAGACACAGGCTACTACGTAGACACCTACGAAGAGGGCATGCGGTCTATTCGTGAGACCCGTAGACCCGAGCAAGAAAGAATATCCCCCAAGTTAAAGGAAGCGGTGCAGGATCGAATTGATCGCAAGATCACTGCCGCCGAGCTTAATGACATCTTCAGAAAAGAAGGTCGTTATGTTAAGCCCATGCATCCCGATATGATTGCTCCGTTAAAGCCGGACTCTCATTACATCAATGCGCTGAAAAAGACGAGCAGAGAAAAGCCGAACACACCTAGTAAAGAAACTTACTGGTTAGCGGATGTGCTTGAAGACGGGCAGAGAACTGGCTCAAGGCTAGATATCCCCGCCCACAGCCACCCAACATTATCAAAAGATGAGCGGGCTGATGTTGTTACTGCTCATGCGGCGAGACCTCGTAAAGAGGGCGCTCCCTTCAAGGGCGCGTCTGGTACTCGTCTTGGTTACTACCCAACTCTGCGTCTAGCGAACGCTTCATTTGCATCTCCAGAAAAAGGTGCAACTAATATAGCCATGGGTGCAGATAAAAATACCATCGCGACTATCGAGGGTAATTACGTTGCGGCAGATCATGAGCAGAACAGGCTAGACTTTATAGCCGCTATGGATGATCCGGCTTGGACTCAGGTTTCCATGAACCCAGAGCGTCACACTTTCTTCTATGATCTGGCTACCCAGACCCCAGTCTTATCTGCCAGTGAAGTGATTCAAGTAGGAAATCTAGTAATAGCCAAAGACGTTGTCTACGACGATGTTGATAATTATTCGTACATCAAGAAGAAGCAGATCAACAAAGAGACAGGAACTCTAGACGACGGAAGCCCATCAACCAATGCCTTTAGCTACAATGATGAGATAGACGCACAGTCTGATCTTGCCAGAAGGCTGAAGGGTAAGAAGGTATACCGTTCCTTGGTGGACCGTTACGCACCCTTAGAAGATTTTGAGAATCAAGCGGCTGACTTCCTAGAGATGGGGCGGCTTCCTGCTGGCTTGTCACCTAGAGATCAAGAAAACCTGTCGCACGGTAAAGTGCAGAACGATCTAGACGCATTCCACGAAAACTATGTGGACCCGCTTGGTGATTTAATCGCCGAGCTACAGGTCGATCCAGATGCTGTAGGAACCTACCTTATTGCGAAGCACGCGGCGGAGCGCAATGACGTTATTGCTGAAAAGGTTAAGGCTCAGCGCGAGAGAAACATTGCTAGGGCTGAGCGGGAGATAGAGCGCCTATTGGCAGATGTCGGTGTCGATCACAGTGTCGCCCTCGAGACTCAGCGCACAAAACTTAACGAATACCAAACACTGCCACTGGCGTTCCAAGATACAGGCTCAGGGATGACGTATGCCGAGGCGGAGAGCGTTCTAGCTTTGGCGGAACGGGAAGGCACCAAGGCTGATATGGACCGTATTGCCGACAAGGTCTACGAGATGCTTCAGTATCAGCGAGACCGCATGGTAGAGGCAGGCTTGCTTGACGAAGACTCTCGCTCAGACTGGGAAGATACCTACGAGTTCTATGTGCCCCTTAAAGGTTTTGCTGCTGAAGAAAATGGCGACGCCTACAAGTCTGGCGATAAGTCTAGAGGCTTCTCTATCGTAGGCAGCGAGAGCATGAGGGCTAAGGGTAGAAAGACATTGCCTGTGAATCCTCTGTTTACCGCTATCGAAGATGTTCAGAGAAAAATTATTCGGGCGAGAAAAAATGAAACCGCCCAAACCCTATTAGAGCTTTTGAGTGAGTTAGGTAACAGCGACTCCTATACCATATACAACAATAAGTTCAGACCACCGAAGCCAAGCGACGAACTGACGCAGCAAGACCTCGACCAGATGTCTAGAGATGTTAGACCCAACGGTGACCCCAAGTATGTAGAGGTCAAGAAGGGTGGGCAGACATTCTTTATCGAGTTTAAGAGTGACAGCCTAAATCACGCGCTACAGAACATGAGCGTGCCCATGCTGAGCAGGGCTAACGACGACGTAAGCAAGCTGCTAACTCTGGCGACTCGATTCCAAACATTCCGCAGAAACATGTTGATCAACTACAACCCTTCATGGGGGCTGGTTAACCCGCTGCGTGATGTTCAGACGGGTCTTATGTATTCGCTTGCAGAGAAGGACAAGAAAGGCAGCAGAGTACAAGGCGAGAACCTTATCGGGAAAATGGCTCAGAGCTATCTGCCCTCAATGAGGTCTATGTATCGCGTGCTTCGCGGTAAGCCTGTAAGAGAAGGCACTCTAGATCAGTATGCGGCAGAGTTTATGGAGGACGGTGCGTCAACAGGCATGATGCTGGTCCGCGATCAGGATGAGCAGTTACGCATAATGAAGAACAAGCTAAAGAAAGGCATGACCCGTGAGGCTTTGCGAGCTGTGGGTAACTGGGTGGAAGACTTCAACACCACCATGGAAAACGCTATACGACTGTCTGCTTACATCGAGGCACGTAAAGCGGGAACTGATAGGCAGACCGCAGCGACATTAGCGAAAGACCTTACCGTTAACTTCAACCGTAAGGGTGAGAACACAGCCGTAGTCAATGCCGGATACCTGTTCTTTAACGCCGCAGTACAGGGCAATGTCAACATAGCTCAGGCTTTGGGTGGCGGCGAAGGCAAGGTCACAACCGCACAGAAAACGGCAGTGGGACTTATAGGTCTAGGGGCTACACTTGCCGTGATTAACATTCTGAACTCAGAAGATGATGACGATGACGAGAAGGTCTATGCCGATCTTCCTGAGCATGCGAAGAACCGGGCACTACTGATCAATTACAGCAGCGAAGAAGGGTTCGCTCTACCCGCCCCCTACGGGTACAACTTCTTCACCAATATTGGTCGCTTGAGTGCTGAAATGGCGTTCGACATCAACACCCCAGAAGAGTCGGCAGTGTATCTGTGGGAGAACGCGTTACTGAATTTCGTTCCGGTTGCTCCCTCTAGCGGCGATAACTGGGAAGAGAAAGCGCGAGGATTCTATCCTGACCTGCTCGAAGTTCATTTGGACATGCTGGCTAATAAGAACTTCTTTGGTAGCGATATATACATTGAGCAAAACCCGTTCATTGTTGAGCGATCAAACGCATACAACTCTCGACGGTCTACTGATAAAGCCTTCACAGCAGCAGCCGAGTTCCTCAACGATGCCACGGGCGGAGACAAGTACAAGGACGGTTACATCTCTATGAACCCAGACAAGATGGAGTATGTGTATGAATACTTCTTGGGGGGTGTAGGGCGCTTTGTGAGCCAGTCTTCAGACGTTGCGGCAAGAATGATGGCGGACGAGGATTTCAGGAAACAAGACTTACCGATTGTTGGCACCTTCTTTGAGAGCCCCTCGGAGTACGAAGACAGGTTTGAGTTCTATGCCAACTGGGATGAGACCAGAAAGATCGAGGCGAAGCTGAAAGATGCTATCGAGGCAGGAGATCAAGCCGAGCTGGACCGACTCAGAAACCAGTACCAATCCTTTATCCCCGTGATTGAAGGTGGGCGCAACAGTCTCTACAAGGCGTCCAACCGAGAGTTAAGAAGCATATCCAAGACCCGTAAGTTGGTAGAGAGTCAGGATATTCCTGAGGCGCGTCGCAGAGAACTATTGGACAAGCTGCTGGAGAATGAGAACAAGATATTCGACATATACAACAAGGCTTACAGGAAAGCCGAGAGAGAGATGAAATGATAGCTGAGATCAGTGCAGTTGTTGGGGTGCTCAAAGCCTTAAACGAGGGCATCAAAACCGTTAAGGAGTCGGGTGATCACCTACAGGGATTGACCGGATTGTTTACCAGTCTGACCGAGAGCAAGACGGCGGTTGAGAGCATCGAAGAAGCCACCAAGGCTGGAGACCATGTGCTCACTCAGGAAGAAGCGCTGGAGCTGGCATGGGCTAAGGACGCGATCAGGCAGCACGAGAAAGAGCTGAAGAAGATAACCCCTAAGCACGTCTGGCGTGACATGCTCATGATCCAGAACAAGTCTTTACTCGATCACAAGCACAAGCTGGAGAAGGCTAGGTTGGCGAGGCTCAAGAAGCAGCGTCAGATTGGCGATGTGGCGAAGAACATCGGTGCAACAATCGCGGTGCTGGCTATGTTTGCTGGTTCGTATTACTTGCTGGGGATGTAGATGCCCAAGCTAAGCGAAACGACAGAGGTCACAATCCCAGTCAAAAATCTTTTGGGTATTCTCGCGTTTACCACCGTTGCGACCACGGCGTACTTTAAGGTTGAGGAGCGCCTGACATCGATTGAGTACAGGGCTGACGTAATGATGGCGGAGATAGAGGAGAACGATACTTGGATCGATGAGTTTGAGCCTCCTAAATCTGTTCAGGACACCATCGCTCGAGTAAGAGAGCTTGAGCTGAAGGTGAAGGAACTAGAAGTAAAGGCGGAGGCTACAAAGGGGGACAGCTAATCCTTAGCTGATAAACAAATCATCCTTGGCGACAAAGCACAACCCAAGAACTACGCATACACACATCACAAACATCAAGAATACCTTTAATCACAGTTAACAAATGAGGCGGCATTGTAGGGTCGTTTATGAGAATTGTGAAATGCAACTTTAGAATTACATAGATATCATAATTGATATGTCTAAAAGACAATACACAGAAGCACAGTGATCCCAAGCCAAGTTACAACATGCACATTGGTTAGGTGATAGTTGCCTGAACTGAGCCAAGTACGTACCGTTTTCCGTACGCCTTGTATATCGTTTATCGATTCACGAATAGCTTTGTCAGCGTACTCGTTTGCCTCTTTAATCGCTTGCTTTACATCTACCATATTCTTAGCCTCCAATTTAGCGCAAAAGTCTTTGCTGTTGGTCTCTAAGTTATTGATTTAATTGAAGAAAAAGACATGGTAATTGCTTACGAAGCAACTGCTCTACGTTTTTTCCCTTATATATCAACGACTTATGCGCGTTAAATTTTGATTTTTATAAAATTCCTTCAATGTTCGAAGAAGCTGCCTGTTTCTGAGCTTGATTGAGATGCGCGTACCGCTGCAATGACACACGGTCTTTCCACCCCCCTAGTTCCATAAGAACCATCTCGCTCGTGCCGTTCTCAATGTGCCAGCTCGCGAAAGTGTGACGCATTGTATGGAAGGTTGTTCCTGCTGGTACTCCAGCTTTGTCGCAAGCCTTCCTGTAGGTCTTGTTCGTAATCTCGCTAAGAACTTTCCCTACCTTTGATCCGCCACCGGCTTGCTGAACAAACACATGATCAATGCCATTACTTAAATACATATGCTTCTGTACTAGCGCATCGTTTAAAGCCTTACGACGCTCCAGAACTGCTTTAGCATCTGCGTTTAACGGGATGAGGATATCCTCTCCCATCTTGGCATCACTTCCATCGACAAGGAGTGAGGAAAAATCTTTCGATATTTGATCCCACCTCAGAAGCCTTATGTTTGTCTTTCGCAATCCCGTTGCCACTGCAAAACGGACTTGGTCTGCTCTCAATTCATCCAAGCTGTTGATCAGATCCAGAACCTGATTAGGCTTGAGGAATATCTTGCTCTTTGTCTCAGGTAAAACCGACAACTTAGGAACTCGATCAATGTGCTCCTTACTGTGAGCGTAGTTAAGAATAGCTCGCATAGTAATGGTGTGCTTATTGACCCAGCTATTGCTGACTCTTTTACCGATTCTTTTCTTTGATGGTTGCTTCCGCAGTTCCTCAATAAAGTTATCAAAAAGAGCGATCTTCTCGAATGCTTTAATCGGCTTACTACCAAAAACCTTAACAAGGTTGTTAGCCACTACCACCGTAGTTCTCTGTTTCTCATCGTTATGTGCGCTTGGCTGTGCCAAATAACGATCAGCTATTTCTTTAAATGTTAACTTCATATTCGTCTCCGTGAAGAGACCAACAGCACTGGCAGATTACCACGCATCGATCTCTTTAATAAAGGTCTGTTGCAAGGGGCAGGTAGACCAAGCCTGCTACAAGGTGTGAGGAGGGAACACCCAGCCCTTTAGGGGAGTCATCTCTTTTTCTTTCTGGCGTCATCGCGAACTATTTTGTAGTTACGCGGAGCACCCACCAGCAGTTTTGCTTGAGGAAGCATGAAAGACTTCTCAGACTGACTGCCAGTTCGACCGCACTCTGAGCACGCTAAGTGGGGTTTGTGGTAAAAGGGTTGTATACCTGTCATCTCGACAAACACTTCTTCCGTTAGCTGTAAATCTTCACCAGCCTTAAGCACATGCTCCTGATGTCCCTTGCGCTTAGTATGCACATTGAGCACGGTTTCATGCCTGCCATCCAAGTCAACCACTGCACGCACCCAAATCCGATGGTCAAAAGTACCTTCGAGGTCACTGGGGTCGAGGCTTTCTCCGCCATAAAAGACGGAGTTAGCTGATCGTGAAATTCTTAATGGCATATATATATGTCCTTAGAAAGGTAGGTCGTCGTCCAAGAAATCATCCGCGTTTGATGCGGCTGCTGGAGCGGACGCTTGAGCATTTGGATTGGGTTTGGGAATCCAGTAGTCTACATTCAGTTGCTGGAGGTTGCCGTCATCACCCATCTGCTCACAGACCTTGATGTTGTAACGGAAGTCATTGCCGTTATTTACATCAAGTGCAGCTTGTAGGTCTGCGACTAGCTCACGACTGACTTTAATAAAGCCGTCGAACTTAGGGACGTGCGCCTTGGTTGCCCAGTCGTATTGCTTAAGGCGGTTCCACTCTTCAATGCGCTTTTCTTTAGGCATTGGGTACAGACGCCCTTTGCCTGCTTTAAGGGATTCAAATGCGGTTGGTTTACTATTCATTGTTGCTCTCCATGATGGATTTGTACTTGCATTGCGCCTGTTGTTCTTCGGAAAGAATCAAGAGACTCGTCTTTGTTTAACACTTCATCTTCACCGCCGAGAAATTCGAACGCTTTTCTATAATCGATTGGCGGGGTCTTCATAATCACCTTCACGGTGGTCTTGCCATTGCTGACAGAACCTTTGTAACGCTCGGCGATATCTTTTTTCAGGGAGTCTGAGGTCTTACCCAGAACATCCAAGGTTTCTAAGTCGTCACTGATACGTGACTTGATGTCTGCAATTCTGGTTTGCATTGCAGTCAGCCGGTTCAGTTCCTCATCGGTCTTAATGACCTCTGGGGCGTCGACTTCAATTGATTTAACGTGATCCGCACGGGTAACTTCATCCCTGTGCTGCTCTTGTATCCAGTTGTGCCAAGATTGGTACAGGTCAAGGCGGGAGATAGTCCCCTTAGAAGGCTGCGGTAAATACTTGCGGCTCAGTAGTTCAGTTAGGAAGTCCTCTTTACGGTGGACTCTCTCTAACGTGTACTGCGGCTCGGCTGTTTCGTTCTTAGCCAAGTAACAAATAAAGTCACACCACTCTGCATCCAGAACTTCCATCTGCATGTAGACCTGCATCAGGTACATGCTGCGCTTCTTATCGAAGATGCTGTATGGAGTCTTGGTGTACTGAGGGAACGGGCACTTAATCTCAACGCAACCGTCCAAACCTACAAGTCCGTCTGGAGATGCTGCAATAAAGTCATACTTAGGGTGAACAACAAGACCCGTCTCTTCTACAGTGTAGCCTTGCAGATCTTCCAAGAAGATTCGTGCGTGGTCCTCCATCATCTGCCCGTGGGCAACAGCAGGAACCATTTTGAATTCTGACTCAGCACCAGCCAAAGCCCTGACTTCTTGCCTGACCAAGTCAGCAGCTTTCATGTACGGGTGCTTGCCTTCTAGTGCGGCACAGACAGACGCTTTGATCTTACCGGCGCGAGCCGCGTGCCATTCGGGTGATCCTTGAGCAGCTAAACTCATTTGCTAGCCCTCCACCCTTTGTCCTTACAGAGCTTCTCCCAGTTACCAGTGGTATCTGTTAAGCCTCTATTAGTTAGACCACGTTTAAACTTGTCATACAGCTTTGTGGCTTCACTCAGGGTCTTAGCTTCACCGAACTTAAGATGATCCCAGATCGCAATAACCTTTTGGAGTTCTGCATCTGCATCATTTGTATCTGAAGGTGTACTTTGTTCAGGTTTAGAAACACTTTGGTCTTCAATCTCTTTGATTTGAGATGACAGCCACATGGTGTAGCCCAGACCAAACTCACCCATAGCCTTAACACGACACCGCTGTTTAGCAGTATTGATGTCTGTAGCAGAGGGGGAGTCAATTGCTTTGCCTGATCTATGAACAGGAAGGTAGGTGATGTTGGTCTGCCCGCCGATAGTCATTCGGCAACGTACTTCGGCAGAGCCATCATCAAAGTAGTGGCATTCGCGACCTGTAGGGTCTTCGGTGAATTCCCAATGATACTCAGGGAACACATCCATCATAATCGAATGCGCTTTCATCCAAGGCAGATAGGTGAGGACTTGATCCCCAACGACTTCTGTCTCGGTGCAAAAAGGTGCTACGTCTATATCAGATAAGGTCGCCCAGATGTGGGCGCGTGTAAGCGTATCCATGTAATGTCTCCGTTAGTTCCAGAGACATCATAGCACCGTGTAGATTTATTTCAACACCTGTAGATTATTATTTGCTAGTCTAAGTTTCTTTTTAGCAGCTGTAATTGTTCTTACTGAATAAATGAACCTTGCTTCGCCAGCCTTGAAGCAGCAATCTACTTCTGGAAAGTTTTCTAAAAATATTTTTAAGTCCTCGCAGCTAATTCGCTCGCTGTCAGGTACAACTCTATCCATGTGACTTTCCTTGTATATGTAAATCCTTAATTACAAATTATCATTTTGTAGCGGCAGACGCATCTGTTTTTTTACTTAACACTTCCACCATACTTGCCAGCCCTTCGCGCTTTTCAGTGTCTAAATACATCAAGCACATATGAGCAAACTGGTCTGGTGTAAGGGTGAAAGCTGTTTTTTCTTCAAATTGTTTTACGTAAATGATGGCTTCAGTCATAGATTCTGATACCTTTGATTCGCCCCGCGACTGCAAGGTTATCCATAGGTATAAGTCAATATGGTAAAGGTCGCACAGTTCAACTATACGCTCCCCATCCGATGGCAGACTGCCCCTTATCCACGCTTGCGCGGATGCAGGACTGCAACCCGTCTGTTTAACTATCGCCGCCCCTCTGCCCCAGTCCGGCACCCCTGCCTTGTCTAGAGCTGTTTTAAATATATCCGCACGTTTTTCTTTTTTAGTTTTTTCGTCCATGTTTTTTTCTCCTCGCAGCCGATCTTCCATATTTTAAATCATTAAACAAGACGCAAGAGTAAATAAATTTGCCAAAACAATACTTGCAGATTATTATCCCTGCTCAAATGAATATTACATGGAGCCGTCTCACGAATGATTTTTCGTCCTGCCAATTTAAAGCAAGACCATTACACCCGTATTCCAAACTTACTCCTCCGAGGCGGGTTCTCCGCCAGCGAATACAGAGATGACGGGTTAAGCCCAGAATCTCTGGGTGTTCTTGTCTACCTTCTTAGCCATGTCGATGACTGGCAAATAACTAACAACCAACTCTGCACTGTATTCGGTGTCGGCAATGTGAAGATGACTCGCATTACTGATGAGCTAGAGAAATCTGAATACATTCGCAGAGAAATAATCCGAAACGAAAGTGGTCATGTTGTCCGATGGGACTGGCTGGTTACTGATGTTAGGGGTCGTTTTCCACTAGATCATCAAAACCCAGATCAAGCTAACCCAGATCAAGTAAACCCAGATCAAGCTAATCAGACCCAAAGAACAAATATTATTACTAACGAACATCAAAAAGAACAAACATGCTGGCGGTCTGATCTCCTTAACACTCCACCAGAAGGTATTTCAAAACAGCCTTGGACTAAATGGTGGGAATACAAACTGGCAGATCGTAAAGGTAGAAAGCCTGCCAAGAAAATGATCACCACGATCTCGCAGGACTTTTTGGTATTCAAAAAGCAGGGCTTTGATATCGCAGGTGTTGTGGACAATGCAATCTCGAGAGGCTGGCAATCTATCGGCAAGCCAGACTGGCAGGGGCTTTCGTGCTACAAAAATGCGACACGAACCAATGATCTGTTGGGGGCTGTCAAATGATGGATATTAAAACGCTAGCGCAGAACCTAGCACCGCACGCTACCAGTATATGCCACGAACTTTACCCCGACGGTCGCGTTGAGAGCGGCTGTTACAAGATCGGATCTATCCAAGGTGAGAAAGGCAGAAGCATGAGCGTCTATCTTAGCGGCGATCAGTGTGGCAAATGGATGGACTTTAGTACTGGTGAGGGAGGTGACCTGCTTGACCTGATTATGTACAGCCAAGGACTCACACTGGTTGATGCAATGGAGTGGGCAAAAAAGCGATACGGCATCCGAGACAATACGCCTGCCAAAAAAGTTGCTCCGGCGGAAAAAAAGAACTACACCAAACCACAACCTCCCGCAAAGAATGCCAGCTCCAATCTGCATGGATACATGGAGACGAGAGGGTTTAAAGACGTGGGGGAAGTCTGCTTTAGATGGAAGATCTACGAGACTGATACCAAGGGTGGGCAGGACGTAGTGTTCCCTTTCATGGAGCCTGACGGAAAGCAGACATTCCTAAAGACCAAGCCGATTAATCATGACGGCAACCCATCTACCCAGAAAGATCTGAAGCCTATCCTGTTTGGGTGGCAAGCAATGCCTGACGATGCAAGAAAGGTTTGGATAACTGAGGGTGAATGGGATGCGATTGCCTGCGGTGAGTTAGGGTTCCCCGCTCTATCAGTGCCGATGGGTGGTGGTAAGGGCGCAAAGCAGACCAAGTGGATAGCGCACGAGTACGAGAACCTCGCACGCTTTGAAGAGATCCTTATAGCCACAGATATGGATGAACAGGGAGAGTTGGCTGCGGCAGAAATTATGTCGAGGCTCGGTGACCGATGTTACAGAGTTAACCTGCCAACAAAAGATATCAATGAGCTACTCCAGAAAGAAGGCTACGAGCAGGCACGCTGGATGCTGGAGTGCGCCTATCAAGAGGCACGCTGGAAAGACCCAGAAACTTTGCGATCTGTACTGGACTTTGAAGCGGACATCGATGACTTCTTTGAGAACAAATTAGATGACACGCAAGGCTTCGGTTCTGGCTGGGCTAAGTTAGATGAAGAGGACATCAAGTTCAGACCTAACGAACTGTGGGGCGTGTGCGGGATCAACGGTCACGGCAAGTCGATGTGGCTAAATCAGTTAGCACTTAACGCTGTTGAACAACAGCAGAAAGTATTGATTGCATCGATGGAGATGACGCCAAAAGCAACCATGGGGCGAATGGTTAGGCAGGCTGCTGGATCAGAGCAACCACCCCAGCCATACCGAAAGAAACTGCTTGAGTGGATGTGCCCTAACCTATGGCTGTTCGTTGACAAGCTGACCCCCAAGCCTGAAGACCTTATGTCCTGTTTTGAATATGCATATCGACGTTACGGCATTAACACATTCGTGGTCGATTCCCTCACCAATATGGTTAGGCAGGATGACTATGAAGGTCAACAAAGGTTCATCGAGAAGCTGGTCAACTTCAAGCTCGCTTTTCCAGTGACCATATTCATTGTGACGCACGTCCGAAAGGGTGAGTCAGAGTATGCAGCGCCTAACAAGTATGACGTTAAGGGTTCAGGCTCGATCACCGACCTTGCTGACGGATTTATAAGTGTCTGGAAAAACAAGCGTAAGGCAGAGCAGATCGAGCAGGCTGAGATGTTAGGCGAGGAGCCTGATGAGCAGTACACAAGGCAATGGGATATGTACCTTGAAGTCCTGAAGAACAGGAACGGTATGTACGAAGGCAAAGTGGGCTTTGAGTTCGATAGCAAGACCTGTCAGTACCGTGACAGAAAGAACAGTAAGGCTAGGTATTACATTAACTATTCAAAGGAAAATTAAATGGATCAGGAAAATTTTGCACAGAAGATTAGGGAGGCTGGCATCGCTGTCGGCAAGGCTGAGTACGAGCTATCAAAGGCTGATGCTGATGAGAAGCGGATCGTCGCCCAGACAATGGTAGTAGCTGAAGCGCAAGGCGCCAAGACCAATGCTGCACAGCTTAGAGCATCAGATGAAGATGGGAACGTGTACGAGGCTCGCCTGTCAAGAGGCAGGGCTAAGGGAATGCTGGCTGCCGCCAAGTCAGAGATGCTGGCTGCCGAGGTTGAGTTCAAAGTCTGGCAGTCGATGCTAGCCAGTGAGCGTGCCGAGCGGAGAGTTTACGGAACGTGAAGGGTCGCGGTGCTAATGCTGCCGATAAGCAGTGGATGGATCGGATTACGCAGCTTGGTTGCTGCGTATGCCACCGCCAGTTCAATGTGTTCACGCCAGCAGAGGTGCATCACATCGACGGCAAGACCAAGGAAGGGGCGCACCTAAAATCTATACCCCTTTGCTACAAGCATCATCGAGGGGGTGAGGACAACGCTAGCTATACGAGCCGCCACCCCTTTAAGAAAAGGTTTGAAGAACGATACGGCACTCAGTACGAGCTGCTTGAATGGACACAGGTAAAGGTGAATGAAGTTTACGGAATTTGAGAAGAAACAATTTAGCAAGAAACCAATTAAAACAACGGGGAGTTACAAGTTACCGCTCGACGCAGACTACTACGGCAGAACCAAGCACTGTCGCTGCCCAGAGACTACCGACTGGACTAAGCCCTGCCCAATATGCAAACGGAGAGTAAGAATATGAGTATTGATAACGCAACACCAGCCGAATGGAATGAACTTAGAGATAAGCTAGCGAGTGTGGAGGTGCGACAGCCTGAAGCAGACAACGTCAACCATCCTGCCCACTACAACAACGGCAAGATCGAGTGCATCGATTATCTAGAGGACAATCTGGGTGAAGGATTTCAAGCCTACCTTGAGGGGAATGTTAAGAAATATCTTCACAGGTATCGTCATAAGGGCAGCGAGATAACCGACCTGCGTAAAGCCCGCTGGTACTTAGACAAACTGATCTCGACTGTCGTCAAGGTAGACAGTTGATAAACGGTCGAGCTAAGGGTCATGCGTTCGAGCGCGAGCTTATCAAGATGTTTCATGATGAGTTCGGTTCGTGCGCTAGCCACCTGAAGCGAAACCTCGACCAGTACCAGACCTGCGGCAAGGCTGACATTGAGTTTCACAACCTAATGATTGAAGCCAAGCGATACGCCAGTGGTCACTGGTACAAGCCTGAGTGGTGGGAGCAGGCTAAGACATCGGCGGGAGATGAGTACATACCAGTGCTGATCTATAAGTATGACCGCCAGCCAATACGTATGGTATTTCCGTTATGGACATTCAAGGAATACTCATTCAAAACTGTCGAGACAGTCACGGTTGATTGGGAGACAGGCATCTTGTTGATGAGAGAGTTACTAGAGGTTCCCGATGAAGCCGTCAAAGTTCAATGCTGAAATAAAATTAGCCGCGAAAAAAACATACTACCCCCAGTGCCTCCAGTACATAGAGGACAACCTAGATTCAGACTTCCATGATCTAGCTAAGGCAACCCTGCCCTACTACCTGCCAAGTAACATACTGGACTTGCCAAGTAGGGATGAGAGGCGAGCGGCAATCGATAGCATCCCAGATGATGCAGTGCCCAGTCACAGTAAAGACCTAGTCAAGATTGGCGTTCAGATGTTATGGAAGAAAGAGCGCCGTGGGGTTTGAAGAAGATCTCAAGCGTGGCGTAGCGGTCGAGGATGACTTGCTTCGCCGGTTGCGCTTGATATTCCCAAACGCCAAGCGAGCAGAAGGATTGCATCCAGAGTGGGACATAACGATCCCTGAGATAGGTAAAACTGTTGAGGTTAAGTACGATCCAATGAGCCAGAAGACTGGCAATATCGTCGTCGAGTACTTCCACCGCAAGCCGTCAGCATTTAGTGTTTCTATTGCGGACTACTGGGTGATAGTTACAGGTAATGGGGAGTATTGGTTTAGCAGGCAGGGGATACTTGAATGTATCCTGAGTGAAGGGTTGGAGCCGGTCTGCTTTACAGGTACTACAGACCGGCATCCAAAGTGGGTGTTTCTGATTCCTAAATGCGTTTTAGTTCGATACTCAAACGCAGCGCTAGCAGGGCAACCTTAGGCATAGGTGCTGACCGATGCTGCCTGAGCCAATTTGACACTGCCTCGTAGCTTACCTCAATCAGGTCAGCGACCTGCTTTTTGCTCAGGTTATGCTTTTTCATTATCTCAATCAGCTCGTCGTTTGTTGACATCGCTGACCTCTCTTTTTCGTCGTTCGTCATAGAATCTCTGCCTATCGTTGGCGTGTAGTATGGCGCCCGCAAAGGCAAAAGCAAAGATCGTCGCAGCGACAATAGCGATAAACCACTCTAGATAAATCATCGGTATTCTCCCATATCAACGACGTTGTCGGTCAGGGGTCTGATCCGGCACTCTGTCTCGTACTCCATGTAATCGGCTAGCCATTCGTGGTTGTGAGTGACGCCCCAGAGATCGGTGTTGAGGTCTTCGACCTTGGCGTACTCGACTGCTGCGCGAACGGCGTAAGGGTGCATATCCGCAAACAATCTGCGCGTGGGTATATCGCACTGCGATATTGCAGAGTGAAGGTCGCTCAGGGCTTTGGCAATATGCTGGGTTCTGGTGTCAGCAATGCCTGCTTGGTTTAGTTTCTGTTCAAATAAGAACATAGGGTCTTCCTCTTTTTGGTTAGTTCATTCCAGATTACCCGCAGGTTGTTTTCCACATTGCCCGCAGGTTGCCTCGAAAAAACTTACAAAAAAGGACGCCATCCGTAGCGTCTAGACGGTGCTATCTCCTAGCACGATTTGGGGGAAATATCTAAGTACACAAATGGTTTATTTTTTTACCTATTGTGTTTTCAGGCTTCAAGCCATTCTGTTACATCTTCACTATCACATAAGGGGCAATGCCAGTAGATGGTCTCACGCTCTACTGTCTGATCGCCGTATGGCTCATGATCAATCTCACGCACGATCAGAACCTCGTCATACTCACCCCAGAATGTGCAGTCACCGCATTTATACATGCTCATAATTCATCCTCCGATTGAAGTTGCAGGCAAGCCTTCTCGATCTTGATCAGGGTGTGCAGTCGGATATCTTCACCGGCTAGGAAGCGTGCCATGGTGTTTATATGGACGCCCGAAAGCCTTTGAATCCTAGTCCTGCGATTGCGTTTCAAGATGAATAGCTGCAATCGATTGGCAACCCTCTCAAGTTCTGCCTGCATCAAGCCACCTCCTTAGATTGCTTGATGTAAGCCTGTTGCTGGTCGATGATCTTGCCCATGCGTAACAGTTCTGCCCGAGCACTTTCGTTGTCGGGATTGCATTGCAGGGTGTGAACCAGCAGGTGAGCGGTTTCTTCCCACGTCGGGGTGCAGTCTTCGTATTGAGTTCCCATAATAATTGCCTCCTCGGCATTTAGTTTTCCAATACCTAGAAGCCATGGGGCACCCGTGTAGATTCTGGGTGATATTCCCGCATGACTCTTTATCGTCAGGTGGACGCTAGGTTTCACGCAGTAACTAGCTGCGATCATCAGTTGGATTAGTGGGGCATCGTCATTCTGTCGTCAGCATTTTCCTGCATTGCTGCCTGAATCTCGGCGATGTCGTCTGGGTCTACAGGCAAAAATGGGGGAGGCGGATTGTCTTGCTCTATTGCTATGATGTCCCAGTCAGTGTAGCCGTCATTAACGACTCTCCCGTGACCCTTCCGGACAAGGAGTCGCGCTTTTACTTCAGATTCAGCCTCTACTGCGTACTCGGTGTAAAATGATTCTTTTACTACCATTCTAAAGGTGATCATGCTGCCACCTCCGCCGTGTATTTAGTCAGGTCTCGCGCCGACAGTTTTAGTTCGTGCCCCATCTGGTCGATCTGATAATCAGAAAGCCCCTCCATAATTTCTCGCGCCACTGTTCGCGCTGTATCTTGGGTGGCTATCTGGGCGCTCATTCCGAGCTGAGCACACGCGTGTGTTGCATTTTGTTCGGCTTTGTAGATTGCGGTTAGCTCATCAAAAGTGAGCAGACCAATAATGCGCTGTGCGGCGCGAGCTACTATTTTTCGCTTGATTTCCATTTGATTGCCTCCTCGGCAGTTTGGTTATCTAGGACGCCTCACGGCGTTTCGACTGAGTACCACTCAGTTGCTCATCAGCTAGAAAGCCAGCGATTTAATACAGCCACTGGCTGGGCTTTAGATTTTTTTAGCTTGCCGTCTATATGATCATAGGCGGTAAAGTCGAAGCCCTCGTGATATGCGCTCTTGCTTTTGTATACCCTATATTCTCCGGTATCCCCGCCGGTCAAACGCGATGCATATTCGGTTAATGTTTTTGCTTGGTAAGCGAAGGGTGATCCCTCTTGCTGGATGTAGTACATGGTTGCCTCCTCGGCATTGGTTATCTAGGACGCCCCGCTGGGCGTTTCGACTGAGAACCACTCAGCTGCTCATCAGCTAGAAAAATTTGGGCGGGGGAAATAAATCCCCGCACCCCTATGCCGCCTCCTCTAAGGGAAGGGCAACTTGCATTGCATCCATCCAGTCAACCACTTTCTGCGCTTCGCTAGCCGCCTTAAAGATGTAGTCACTGTCACCACCTAGAGCATCAAGCCAAGACGCTAAGTACTGAGCGTGATCATCACGAGGAGCGCCTGACACATCCAGCTGATTACATAGGAACGCGGCAGACAACTCAGCCACCAACTCCTCGAAGGCGTAGCCCTTTTTGTTCTTAAGGTCTAAGCGATCTAGGCGCGATTTGTGACCGGTACAGTGAGCCGATTCGTGCAGCAGTGTGGAGTAGTAATTCTCAGTCGCTGTGGATGTCTTGGTAGCGCTGAATGCCGCACGTTCTGGCATGTGGATGAAGTCACCAGCGGGTGAGTAGTAAGCCCTGCCCTCGCCAGAGTGGCGAATATCAAAGCCTAGATTGTTAACGTACTGGTCAGCCAGTTCTAGCCGCTCAGTGAGATCCACCGCTTCGGTCTCAGGCTCTACCCAAGGCTCGCCGGTCTCAGCGTGGAGCACCATACTGGCAGGAAATACCTTGACGGTGCGAAATCCGATCATCTTGGAGTCGCCGGTCTTTTTGTCCTTCACGGTCATTGGGGCACTGATAGCCACACCCTTTGAGCCTTTCTGGACTTGGTAGCCGATATCCTCCCACTGTCTGTAAGTAGCCACAGTGCGGTAGCCTTGCAGCCCAAGCCATAGCGCATTTAGTCTGGTATAGGCTACGCCCGTGTTGGCATTGGTAGGCTTGCCGCCAAGTGACTTGAAGGGCATTGTCCAGTCTGCACCGGATGCCTGTGCGCTCTCGATCATGGTGATAATTTCAGCGGTAATTGTTTCTTTAATATCTGTCTTCATAATGCGTGCCTCCTCAGGCGTTGGAATAAATACAATAAAAGCCACTCAGTGAATGGCTTTGATGTGCTTACTCAGTTGCGTCTGCTATGCCGTTGCTGACTGCTGTGCGGCAGAACTCCTGCCACGTCTCGCCTATGTCATCCCACTTAATCCCGTGGTCTAACAAGACGCTTCTAATCGGGGTGTGGAAGTCAGAACTACTGATACCGCAGCCCTCTTCCCAGTCATCAAACAGCCATTGGCTGTACTCTTGGATTTCTTGCAGTATTTCTAATCTCATAATGGCACTCCAGTTTTGAGCGAGATGATCATCATTGACATTACGAAGGTCATGGGTAGGACACCCAGACAGACAGCTATGGTGAGGACTATCTTTTCATTGCGGCTCATAGCTGCACCTCCACCTTGGCTTCGAACTGATAGCCGAGTCGCTTCATTAGGGCGCGGGTCTCATCGGTCAGGGTCTTGGTTCCGGCAATAGCGGCGAAGGTCTCGCCTATCTCACATGCTGGGTAGATCACTTGGTTTCCGTATTGGTTTTTTACTAGGACTTGAATAGTCATGATTTGCCTCCTCAGGCTGGGTTGAATAAATACAATAGAAGCCACTCGGTGAATGGCTTCGATGTGCTTACTCAGTATCCGTAGCGCTCGGCATTGCGGTCTCGAGCCATAGACTGGAAGGAATCTACTGCTTCCTGATCGAGCAGGTTGCAGAAGGTGAGACCCTCGGCGCCGTCATGCAAGCGATTCTCGTGCAACTCCAGCGCTGTGATATGAGCAGGTACCTTACTGATCCAGTTGCGCTCGAAGTTATCGCAGTCCCTCGAGAAGTTCTCGACATAGACAAAGCCATCACTGGTTTTGCAGTAGTCAATGTCCTGCTTAAGTTCTGCACGACAGGCTAGTCTGTCTCTAAACTGATACTTCCGCGCATCCTGCCGCAATCGCGCTTTGCGGTTTGGGCTGATGGCTGGCTCTGCTAACAGATCCCACGTTAAAGACAGAACGGGGTGTATGTTTTGCTGGTGAAATGTAGTCATGATGTGCCTCCTCAGGCTTAAGTGTTTCGGGCTTGCTTGCCCTCATCAGTGCATCAGGTAGATGCAGACACTTTCCTCTTACCGTCTTGCTACTCGCCAATGGCTTTCACTCTCGATAACCCCAGACCTTGAACCCGCTGGGGGAGGGCAACCAGAAATCCTTTGCTGGCTGGCGGGTCGATCACGGAGACCCCGTATCCGTCATGGCAAATTGCCTTGACTTGGTTCGCACTGTAATCTCAAGGAAATCCATTGTCAACACCCTTAGACGAAAATAATTCATTTATTTGCATATTGAGGTATAATTTGAGCACATATAAACGAGGATGAATCCTCTCAGACACTGGCGCGGCGGTATGCAATTGGATATTGAAAAGAGATTTGATCGAATCGAGCAGAAGCTGGATCAGTTAACCGACACCATGGCGGTGCTGGCTCGAATAGATGAGCGGCTGGTAAGCAGTCATAAACGACTAGATAGGCATGAGGGGCGCCTCAACCAGCTTGAGGGCGATATCCGGCAGGTAGAGACCAACATAGCCAAGACAGCCGGTAAGGGCATGGTTGCAGAGCGTGCAGCGTGGATCATCTTTGCAGCATGTATCACGGCAATCGCCAAATTTTTATGAGGCGGGGAAAAACCAAACCTCACCCCAATTCCGACTTCTCCTATAAGGGATGTATCAAATGCACATAGAGAGAGAGACAGCAAAGAAGCTCAATCTAAGACAGCAAAAGTTCGTCGAGTACTACACCGAAACAGGTAACGCGACAAGGGCAGCAGAGCTAGCAGGATATACGCACCCGAATGTACAGGGACCGCGTTTGTTAGTGAATGTTGGTGTAAAGGCACAAATAGAGGCTATTAGAGCGAATATGAGCAAGGAATCAGAGGATAGAAGGGCTGAGTGGATCGAGCAGCTGGAGCAATTGGGAAAGCTGGCAGACAAAGATTCTGACCGCTTACGAGCCATCGAGACATTGTTTAAAGCTGAGGGCTGGGTTGCCCCAGAGAAGCAGGAGATTGTGCAGTTTAACGGGGCTTTTTTGGCTGACTTAGACCTTGAAGAGCCAGAGATTGAAGAATTATTGGCTGTAAACCCCAGCGATATCAATGACTTACACTAGCTGGACCATCTGCTCATGGAGCAATTGACCCCTTAAAATGCCTATATATAGAGGGTTTGAGGGCTGTATAGGCTAGGTAGGGGGGGGGGTAGTTGTCTGGCGGTGGCGTCGTCCGCGTGTGTGGTTCCATGTGGGTGATATTAGACCCTATAGGCATATTTTGACCCCCCACGGGTCTTATGAGAGTACCGAGGCAAAAAATGACACAACTATTAATGCATCGTGTTACGGCACTGAACTACTTAGACATGGATGAGTTCACCTTTGAGGCATATATCGTCCCAATGGTCACCTCCCTGCGATTCGGAGATCAGCTGTACTACTTATCATCCCAAGTAGAAGAGGCGGTATACACGCTTATAGAGGCTTCTGCGGGAGAAGAGGTACACCTTACCCTCGTCGATTAGGGGGGTGGGTCTTTATGAGAGTACCTATACAAAAAATCACCAATATGGCGAAAAGCTGTATACATAATTAAAAGGGGGGGCGGTCCTTATGAGAGTACCCACCCAAATATACATTCAAATATACACAGGAATATTGCGAGATGGCTGAGAGCAAAGATTCAAGACTGAAAAAAGCGGGCGTCAGTGGATATAACAAACCTAAGCGTACCCCTAGCCACCCCACCAAGTCACATGTCGTCGTAGCCAAAGAGGGCGACAAAGTCAAAACCATTAGATTCGGGCAGCAAGGCGTTAAGACCAACCAGACGGTGGGTCAGCGCAAGGCGTTTGAGAGCCGTCACGCTAAGAATATAAGCAAGGGCAAGATGAGTGCAGCCTACTGGGCAGCAAAAACTAAATGGGCGCCCTCCAAAACCAAGTCATCATCAACCAAGTGGAAAAAAGGAAGCTAATCATGCCAAACGTCAACGGTAAGAAGTACGCATATACGCCAGCAGGTATCGCAAAAGCCAAAGCTGCTGCAATGAAAGCCAAGCCAAAAGCCAAGCCAAAAGCTAAGCCGAAGGCTAAGAAGAAGTAATGCCTGCCAAGAAAGCTGCGCCCAAGAAAAAATCGACCGTTAACAGCGCCGGTAACTACACGAAGCCAGCGATGCGTAAGCGACTGTTTAACAAGATTAAGGCTGGCAGCAAAGGTGGTTCAGCGGGGCAGTGGAGTGCGCGTAAAGCGCAGATGCTAGCCAAGGAATACAAAGCAGCGGGCGGAGGCTATAGAGACTGATGGCGCTAAAAAAATCGCAGAAGAGCCTCAAGAAGTGGACCGGCGAGAAGTGGGGCACTAAGAGCGGCAAGAACTCTACTCAGGGCAAGAAGGCGACCGGCGAAAGATATTTGCCTAAGTCTGCTCGTGACGCTTTGAGTAAGAAGGAATACGCGGCGACCAGCAAGAAAAAACGCGCCGACACCAAAGCGGGTAAGCAGCACAGCGCCCAACCCAAGAAGATAGCTAAGAAGACAGCAAGGCACAGGAAATGAAAAACTCTCGTGAAACACTATATAGCAAGGGCGACAACCGTCGTCCTGAAGATACTAAAAAGTTTAGCGACGGCTATGATCGAATCTTTGGAAATACTAAGCCCAGCCGAAAAGAACGAAACGATGTTCGGGCTAGAAAGAGAGGTCCGGCTACCAATGATTGATATCGAACTAAAACGATTCGCTTATCACCCTGACGGCACACTAGGTGTCATAGAGTTCTACGGTGAGCGGTTTTATACGATAGAGCGACCATGGCTGGACAATGCTGCCAACGTGTCGTGTATCCCTGAAGGCAACTATGACGTTGCTTGGCGGACATCCCCGCGATTTGGCGAGACCTATCACATCCAAGATGTAGAGGATCGAACCTACATTCTGATTCACGCAGCAAACTTCCCTAAAGATGTACAGGGATGCATAGGGCTGGGCACTGGGTTAATGGGAGACCGAGTCGCTGTCAGTAACAGCCGTAAAGCCGTAGCGAGATTTGAGGAGCTAACGAGGGACATATCGTGGCGCTTAATCGTAAAGAATGCACCACTTGCGGCGTTGTCAAAAGTCTAGACGAGTTTCAAGCTAACGGGCGGCATCAGTGTAAAGCCTGTAAGTCGCTTAGCAATAAAAAAAGAAGCAACTCAAGTCTAGAGGGATTTTTGCAATATCGTTTAACGGGTCTTAAGCAGCGTCACAAGCAAAAGAAATACGAGGGTACTCCCATATCACTCGAGTATTTGGTGGCGTTATACGAGCAGCAGAGAGGTATTTGCGCTATTTCGCAGCTACCTATGCACATAACCTTGGATCAGTCAGACCTTTCTGTCAGTCCTGACCGGATTGATGTCACGAAAGGCTACATTGGGGGCAATGTAAGATTGGTTTGTGCCCGCGTAAATCTAATGAGAGGCGCTTTAGACGACCATGACTTTGTCTGGTGGTGCCGCGCAGTGGTGAATAGCAATGGAAATTGAAGAGATAGCCCGCAAATTGAAGGGCAACTTCCCTTTGTACGCAAAGAACATGCTGAAAATTGTCACAAAAGAGGGGGATACCCGCAGTTTTGTGTTGAATTCTGCCCAATTATACGTGCATAAAGTGTTAGAACAGCAGTTAAAAGATCAAGGAAACATCCGCGCATTGGTCCTGAAAGCCCGCCAAACCGGAATATCTACGTACACACAGGGCAGAAACTTCTGGAAAGTCACGCAAAATCGAAACGCTAACGCGTTTGTGCTGTCGCACCTTGCAGAATCTACTAACGCTATTTTTAATATGGTCCGCCATTTCTATGAAAATGTCCCGCATCCGGCATTTAAGCCGCCGCTCGCTTCTCAGTCGGCGTCAACTCTGGTATTTGACGAAATCAATTCGCGGTACCGAGTGGGAACCGCACGCTCTACCCAGACTGGACGAGGACAAACAAACCGATTCGTCCACGGATCAGAGGTTGCCTTCTACCCACAAGGATCAGACATAGTCGCAGGTCTACTACAGACCGTCGGCGGCAAGAACACTGAAGTGATATTAGAGAGCACGGCTAATGGTGCCGGTGGCTGGTTCTATGATCAGGTAATGAAGTCGCTTCGCGGCGAGTCAGAGTGGGTAACCTGCTTTATCCCGTGGTACTGGATGCCCGAGTATAGAAAAAAGGTATCGCCTTACTTCGTCGCCACCCCCGAAGAATATGATCTCGCCCAGAAATATGGATTGGACGACGAGCAGCTTTCGTTTAGACGCGCCAAGCTAGACGAGCTGGGAGGAACAGATCTATTCCGTCAGGAATATCCGAGCACCCCGCTAGAAGCCTTCTTAACGTCCGGTCGATGCTTCGTAGAAGAGACGGCGATATCTCAATGTGAGAGTAACTGCTACACCGCAGACTTTAAGGGTGACATCATCGATGGCAACTTGATCCCGCGAGAACACGGCAACTATCAAGAGTGGTATCCGCCGCTCCGAGAAGAAAGCTACGTCATCGGTGTGGATGTTGCGGAAGGTCTCGCCTACGGCGACTACAGCTGCGCCCAGATCCTAGACTCTATGGGTAATCAGGTAGGCTGCTGGCACGGACACATAGATCCTTTTGACTACGGCGCCCTAGTTGCCATGTTGGGTAAGCGGTTTAACAACGCATATATAGTAGTAGAGAGAAACAACCATGGTCTGGGCACCCTCCGAAAAATACAAGATTTAGGATATGCAAATTTATTTGTGGAGAGTTCTGTCGATGGCGCCTACGGAGATCGCTTGACAAAACGCGGAGGCTTCTTAACCACGTCAAAAACAAAACCATTAATCGTTGACAATCTCGCAACCTTAATGCGACAGGGTGAATCTGGTGTAGCGGATATTGAACTATTAAATGAGTTGCGAACGTACATCATTGATGATAAAGGGAGTTACAATTCTCAGAATGGATGTTATGATGACAGGGTGATGGCTTATGCTATCGCGCTGCATGGACTTGCCTCTATGCCGAGACCTCGGCACCGGACTATACAAAAACGCTTTAAATCGTTAGATCCTGTGACGGGCTATTAATCTATGCATGAAGATGAGTATGAAGGCGAGGAAGTAGAGTTAGACAAAGAGCCAGATGGTCTGCAAGCGCAAAGTATGCAGAGTCTGGGGACTCGTCTCGCCGGAACTTTCCAAGAATATAAAGACGCTCGTAAAGAAACAGAGAACGAGTGGCTTAAAGACCTGCGTCAATATCAGGGGATATATGAGCCTGAAGTACTCGCACGTCTAAATGCAGCCTCTGGATCTCGGTCTAAAGTGTACGTCGGCTTAACACGTACCAAAGTTATGGCGGCATATTCAAGAATAATCGACCTATTATTTCAGCATGGCGATGTTTTCTTCTCTGTAGACCCCACCCCAATCCCACAGATCGATCCCCTGAAGGCGATGCAAATGCGCCAGATGGCTATGGAGCAGATCATGATGGCGAGCGGACAAGACCCGATGATGAATCAGGACTTGGTAGCCGCAAGGATGGAGGAGCTAGAGGGAGAGTTCTTAGAGCTAGAGAAAGAAATAGCCAGGAACGCTGCTGAGTCTATGACTGTAGACATTAAAGACCAGTTAATAGAAACAAATGCAGAGATGAAGCTGAAGGAAGCATTCCTAGAAGCCTGCATCTTTGGCTCAGGTGCCGTTAAAGCGGGCACTGTGCGTATAGATAAGAAGCAAAGCTACTCTAAAATGTTGAACCCAGAGACTGGTGAGCAGAACTTTGGCTTGAGCGTTGTAGAAACTGTGGCGCCTGACGTAGAAAGCGTTAGTATTTTCGATCTATACCCCGACCCATACTGTACAACACTGGATGATTGCGATGGTTTATTCCGTCGTCACGTCCTAACAAGACGACAGATGCGCGATCTGGCTGATTTACCACAGTTTGACTCCGATATGGTTAAGTATCTTCTTAAGATTCACCGTAACGGCAACCATACTGAAGAAGATCACGAGACAACCCGACGACGAATCGCGGGTATCCACGAGAACTCTGAGTCCAATCGCTTCGTTGTTATGGAGTATTGGGGCACCGTTGACGGATACGACCTTGAAGAGCACGGCATAGAGTTAGAAGAAGGCTCAGATCTTTCTGATGATTACTCAGCATGTGTATGGATCTGCGACGGCAAGGTACTGAAGGTTATGTTGAACCCTATAAACGGGTACAAGATTCCTTATCACATCTTCCCGTATGAGCGCAGCCCGCACCAGTTCTGGGGTACAGGCGTGCCTCGCATGATGCGTGACTCTCAGGGAACTATGAATACCGCAACGCGTATCTGGCTAGACAACATGGCTTTGTCGTCAGGTCCGATGGTTGAGGTAAACACCGACTTGCTTGCAGCAGGAGAAGACCCGACAGACATCCACCCTTGGCGAGTATTTCTCCGAGAGGGTGGAGACGGTTCTATGCCTGCTGTCAGATGGTATCAGCCGGTAGCGAACGCTAATGGACTGAACCAGATTGTAGAGATATTCCGTCGATTTGCTGACGAGACCACATCACTGCCCTCGTACACTCATGGTGAGCAGACTCAAGGTCTTAACAAAACAGCGACTGGTATGTCGATGCTGATGGGTGCAGCAAACATTGCACTGAAAAGCACAATCAAAAACATTGATGACTTCCTGATTGAGCCAATGATCGAGGCTCTGTTCCACTTCAATATGGAGTTCGGGACTAACGAGAAGTCCAAGGGTGATCTACGGATCGTAGCTCGTGGCAGTACTGCACTTGTACAGAAAGAAGTACAGAGCCAGCGGTTGCTTCAATTCCTATCTCTTGTTGGTGAAGACCCCAACGGTGCAGTCAAGCGTACTCAGTTGCTGCGTGACATAGCCCAGAGCATGGATATTGACCCCGACGAAATTATTAAGACTGAGGAGCAATTAGCTCTTGAACAGCAGCAACAACAACAGTTACTCCAAGCTCAAATGCAACAGGCAGCAGTCGCAGGCGATCCTGCGGCTCAAGGCAATGCCGGAATGGGAACTCCTGCGGGACTTAATTAAAGCCCGATTCGACAGCGCCCAGTCAGCATTAGAAAGAGCAGACGAGACAAATTTTAGGTTCGAGCAAGGCAGGCTACTAGAGCTGCGTTTTATGCTTGAACTTGAGGATGCGGCAAAAGCCGTTCTAGACAAAGCGCGGACCCCTAAAAGGACATCCGCAATAGACTAACGAATATCCCATTGTGGGACTCGAAGGAAATAACAATGTCAAAGAGAAATGACCCAGCGCGACTGGAAGCTGAAGCGAAAGAATTGTACGAACAAATGACTAAAGGTAAGACTGAGACCCCAGAGGCAGATCAACCTCCAGAGGATACCCCAGAAGAACCCGAAGCGTTGCAAGTAGAAGCCCCCGATCCCACGGATACGGCTGAAGTTCAAGCGGATGAGGACACAGTAGAAGAGTCAGAACGCAGCGAGGACTCGGAACTGAGGTTGGCTTTAGAAAAAGCCGAGAAAGCGATGAAAGGCGCACAGGCGAGAATGACGAAAGCAACTCAAGAAGCGGCTGACTTGAAGCGGCAAAATGCCGACCTGATCAAAAGCGTTACTGAGTTGAAGAGTCAACTTGTGGAATCTTCAAAAGATGAAAGCAAGCTGGCACAGATAAGAGAGGACTATCCCGATCTTGCTGGACCATTGCTGGATGAGTTGAAGAGAACACAGGATGAAGTTGGTAGAGCCAAGGATGCTTTAGCCGAGCAAGAACAGAGTAAGTATCAAGAGATTCAGGAGCAGGCGCAAGCCGAGCACTTTGAGCGAATCCGAGCGGTACACCCTGATGTCGATCAACTTATTGATACGGCAGACTGGTTGAACTGGTTAGAGGAAGCAGATTCTCAGACGAAGACTTGGATACAAGAAGGTTCGTCAAATGATGTGAACTCCGTCCTTAGTAGGTTTAAGGCTGATATGGGGCAACCAGCTCCCACGCTGCAAGAGCAGGCTCTTGAGCGGGCTAAGACGGTTGCAGAACCGAAGATGCCCAAGGCTCGAAAGTCACAAATTAAAGGCGAAAAGAAACACTGGACCGTCGATGAGATTATGAGGATGCCAAACAAAGTGTTTGAAAAGCATCAAACAGAAATACTCAAAGCGATGGAGAGTGGGTCGATACGCCGCTAATCTCTTGTGAGGTAATAAAATGTCTTTTTCACAATTTTCAACGGGTGCTACATCTGAAGTAAACTTTATCCCAGAGGTGTTTTCCAAACTCCTTCAGGCTAAGTTCTACAGCAAATCAATTTTACCCGAAATCTCTAACACCGACTATGAAGGTGAAATCTCTGGTCAGGGCGACAAAGTTGTTATCCGTACAGTTCCGGCTGTAACTATCAACGACTACGCTGGCACTATCACTACTCAAGAGCTGACTACTGCTAAAGTAGAAATGCTTATCGATAAAGCTAAGTACTACAGCTTTAAAGTAGACGATGTGTTGGCAGCTCAGGCTGATATCAACATGTTGGAAGGCGCTTCTAGCGATGCTTCTGAAGGTATGCGTATTGCTGTTGAGACTGAAGTTCTTGCTGGCGCTGTAACTGGTGCTACTACTATCGGTTCACAAGCTGACGTAACTACTTCTAACATCCTAGAAAACATCTTGACCATGTCTAAGCAGTTAGACGAGTTGAACATCCCAGAAGAAGGTCGTTTTATCGTTCTTTCTCCTGAGTACATCTCTATGCTTAAGCAGTCAGAGCTGCGTCAGGCTTACCTGACTGGCGATGCCACTTCACCTCTCCGCAACGGTTTGGTTGGAATGGTTGACCGCTTCAAGGTTTTCCAAAGCAACATGATTTACAAGCCATCTACTGGCGCCGACGCGGGTTACACCCACGTTCTTGCCGGTCACCCTAAAGCGTTGTCCTTCGCGTCACAGTTCACTAACACTGAAACTGTTCGCATGGAAAGCACTTTCGGTGATCAAGTACGTGGTCTGAAAGTTTACGGCTCTAAGGTCGTTACTCCAGACGCGCTTGTAGTTGGTAAGTGGAACTAAGATAGACCAATGATCGGGGGAGGTTTTCCTCCCCCTTTTTGGCGAGACACTTATGAAAAAAGCTAACACGAAGAAAGACGAAGTATTCCTTCAAGCCAAAGAAGACTTTGGTGTAAAGCTGGATAGACGGTTAACGCTCGCGCAGCTCGAAGAGCAGGTGCAGCAACTAGCTAAGAATAAAGCAAACCCACAGCCAGCCCAGAAAGAACTCGTCCCAAAACGGGTTAAGAATGTGATTACCGGAAATGAGTTCGAGTACAACCCGATATTCAAAAACAACCCCGATTTACAAATAATTGAGTGGGAGACTGACAATGGCGACAACTAAGGTAGTAGATATTTTAGATCGGGCTGCAATTATTCTTCAGGATAATACGAACGTCCGGTTTCCAAATAGTGAACTTTTAAAGTTCTTTAATGACGCACAGAAAGAAGTAGTGCTACACCGACCCGACGCAAAGATGGTAAACACCACCTACGACTGCGTTGACGGTAGTAAGCAGACACTTCCAAGTGCGGCGTTACGATTGATTGAAGTAGTACGAAACGTGGGCGGTCGAGCCGTTACCCAAGTACAGAAGCGCATCTTAGATGAGACGCTACCTAACTGGCACGAGACCACAGCTGGCACCAACAAGATTGAACACTTTGTTTACGATCCAGCCGACCCCAAGAATTTTTATGTATACCCCAAGGGTGCAAGTGGCGCTCATTCTCTAGAGATTGTTTACAGTTCATCTCCGTCAGAAATTACGATTTCTAATTTCGATACAGATACAACTACAATCAGCCTAGACGATGTTTACGCTAACTGCATTCTGGATTACGTACTGTATCGCTCATATCAGAAAGACTCTGAGTTTGCAGGCAACGCACAGCGAGCAATGATGCACTATCAGAGCTTTGCCAATGCGCTTGGTGTGAAGACTCAGGCTGATGGAGCTACAACCCCAGTACCTGCCTCTTCCGGCATGGTTGGTGTTGCCTAATGAAGTATTCTGATTTTTCTCTGTACGTGCGCCCCGAGGCGCAAGGTGCTCCAGACTTTCTTATAGAGCGCTCAGTGCGTGACTCGGCAATTGATTTTTGTTCAAGGACAGATATCTATATTCCTGAGCCTGAGTTCATCACCGTCATTGCCGGTGTAAACGAGTACGCAGTATCACTGCCATCTGGTACAGAGTTAAATCACATACTTGATATATTTAACGACAAGAAGGCGTTGACCCCTATCAGCTACAGCCAGCTGCTTTTGCGGCTTGGCGATGAAAATACTCGGGGAACTCCCGCTTATTACGCTCAGAGAGACAACGCCGACTTCTATCTAGCCCCCATTCCGGCAGCTAACGATTCGTTCAGGGTTTTGTATTCGGTTAAGCCAACGTCATCTAGCTCAAGCATTCCAGACAGCGTAGGCAAAGAGCATCGTGAGACCATTGCTCACGGCGCACTGTACCGCTTGCAGATGATGTCAGGGCAGCCTTGGTCCAACCCTAATGCGGCAGGCGTTAATAAGCAGCTCTTTGAAAGAGGTGTGGGTAAAGTTATAAGACAGGTTAAGTACGGCTTTAGTGGTGGCTCGTTGACTTGTAAACCGAGGGCATTTATCTAATGGCATACCTTACGACTATCGATCTTGTTCAGGGAGATCAACTCCCCGAAGTCGAGATTACACTAAAGGATAGTAATACAGCGGCAGCTGGACAGATACTAGATGAGGGAGACCCTGAAACCTTTGCGTCATTAAACCTCACTGATGGGACGGTACGCTTACGCATACGGCAAATAGGGCAGACCGATCTTACAGATACGCTTATTGGTACGATAACCTCAGCTACTGAGGGTAAGGTTACCTTCTTATTTGATTCAGACACCTTGGCATCCAGTGGCGTTTTCGAAGGAGAGATTGAAGTTACAGACTCCAATAACCGCTCTCAGACCGTGGTTGACCTTATAAAGTTTAAAGTCCGCAGCCAGTTCGGTTAACGACTGATGGCTATATATGCGCTGATCCGCCACAAGTCCCTAAAGATAGATGTGTCTTATCGGAACATGGACGCATCTTCTACGCTTGTAAATTGGCGCAATCTGTACATGTTCGATGTGCATGTCAATCCTGAATCAACGATCCAATTGTATAAAGATTCTTATGCTGTAATCGATTCGGCTGTATTTGTTTTAGATAAAGGACTTAGCGATAGCTTAGGCTTCTCATCACAAGCCGTGTTTACAGTGGGCAAGCAGCTTACAGATACAACTTCTCTTTCAGACTCTAGCTCACTTCATGCAAACAAGGCGGTGACTGACATCACCACCCTCTCTGAATCGAGCACGCTTGACATCAATCTCAATAAACTATCGGAGGTGATCACAACTGATCAGCTTACGGTAACTAGACAGCCAAACAACTGGGTCTTTTTGATAGATGAAAATGCCGTTACCGTAACCGGCGAGTTCGATGATGAGTTTACAGTTTCGGATCAGATAGACTCTTTTGCCGTGTCTAAGTCTTTGCAAGACTTCTTCACCTTGGATGATTTCGCACAGATAAACAAAGATGTTGAGGGTGTTAAATCAAATGTATTCGGCTTTACCGAATCTCTAGAGGCTAGCTTTGGGAAAGTTATTGACAATGAATCTCTTAGCCTCACTGATCAGGCATCACTGTCTTTCTCTAAGCCTGCAACAGATTCCATAGGATTATCAGAGGCACTGGGCTTGCATTCGTCGAGATTATCTACGGACCAGACCGCTCTGAGTGACGCGGCTGCACTGTCTTTAGGTAAGGTAAAAGCCGACAGCGCACCTATCACGGATACGTTAGAGTCAAATGTCGGCAAATCTATTCAAAATCAACTGTTTAGCTTGACCGATCAATCATTATTTGCTTTGTCAAAACCTCTCACAGACTCTATAATGGTACAAGATTTGCTGACTTACCATGCGTCGAAGTCAGCTACAGATACAACCGCGCTAAATGACGCAGCGACACTGTCCCCACGGATCGGAAAATCTGACAGTACACTTATTGTCGATTCTCTTGATATTGAGCACGTAGTAGCAAGCGCCCTCTTTAATCAAGCAATGATCGGTAATGCAATACTTAATGCTGATTAATCTGGAGACATACCATGATCGTTGATGATCTAAAACTAAAGGGGCATCTTACTGTTAATTTAATAGCAGAAGACGGCGCCATCAAAGAAACACAATCAATCCCCAACCTAGTAGTTACTACTGGCAAGGTGTTTGTTGCATCTCGCATGGCTGGAACTTCAGCTAGCGTAATGAGCCATATGGCAATCGGTACGTCGAACACTGCTGCGGCAGCTGGCGACACTACTCTTGGTTCAGAAGTAGCCCGAGTAGCGCTCACTAGCACCACCGCTAGCTCGAATGACGTTACTTACGTTGCGACTTTCCCAGCTAACACTCCATCCTCTTCTGCTGGTGTAGTTGAGGCGGCTATCCTAAATGCTAGCTCTAACGGGACAATGCTTTGCAGAACTGTATTCAGTGTCATTAACAAAGCCCCAACCGATAGTCTTTCCATCACATGGGTAGTCTCAGCTAGCTAGGAGCCATAAATGGCGATTCAGTTCTCGAACCTAGCTAGCTCATTGCTGGCTAGTGGCGTTTCCGATACGGCAACGTCTATAAGTGTTAACAGCGCAGCCTCGTTCCCTACCTTGGAGAGCGGGGATTACTTCTATGCGACTATAGGAGTAGGTTCTAGTTCTGAGATCGTCAAGGTTACTGCGATATCTGGCACCACGTTTACAGTTCTCCGTGGTCAAGATGACACGACAGCCGTAAGTCATTCGTCTGGAGCTGATATAGCGCTTAGGGTTAATGCTGGCGCTTTGCTAGATTTGAGAAATGCTGGTCAGACTTACACTGCTGGCTCTGGACTCAGCGTTTCAGACAACGAGTTTACAAACACTGCGCCAGATCAAACTGTATCTATAACTGGATCTGGTTCTACCAGTGTTACAGGAACGTACCCTAACTTTACTGTCGCTAGCACATCGTACAGTCATCCAACGGCTCATCCAATTAGCTTTATAACTGGCTTGCAGTCAGCACTGGACGGTAAGGTAGACGATTCTCAAGTTCTAACGAACGTCCCAGAGAATGCAGTTTTTACTGACAACAACACCACCTATTCTGTAGGTGATGGTGGTCTTACCGAAAAGAACTTCACTGCTGCACTGAAGACTAAACTGGATGGTGTAGAGGCTAGCGCTGATGTTACTGACACTGCTAATGTAGTTGCTGCATTGACCGCTGGTACTAACGTGGCTATAGCTGTTGACGGAACCATTAGTTCTACTGACACTAATACCACCTATTCAGTAGGTGACGGTGGCTTAACTCAGAAAAACTTCACAGCCACGCTAAAGACTAAACTCGATGGTATAGCCGAAAGCGCGAACAACTATTCCCTGCCGTTCACTGATAACTCTGCTAACTGGAATACAGCCTATGGCTGGGGTGATCACTCGACTGAAGGGTATTTAACTAGTCATCAATCTTTGTCTGGCTACGCTACCGAGACATATGTCGGAACGCAGATCAGCAACCTAGTTGATTCATCTCCAGCTACGATGGATACCCTTAACGAGCTAGCCGCTGCATTGGGTGATGACCCGAACTTTGCTACCACAGTAAGCACCAGCATTGGCACCAAGCTGCCGAAAGCGGGTGGCACCATGACCGGAGCAATTACCTTTGCTTCAGGGCAGGAGTTCGATGGTCGTGACGTATCCGTAGATGGTACAAAGCTGGACGGCATTGCGGAAAACGCGAACAACTACTCTCACCCATCCGCGCACTCAATTAGTTTTATTACAGGACTGCAAACTGCGCTGGACGGAAAGGTTGATGACTCTCAAGTTTTAACCGACGTCCCTTCCGGTGCCGTGTTCACGGATACTACGTACTCAGTTCAGGACGGTCAGTTATCGCAAAACAATTTTACAAACGCGGATCACACTAAACTCAATGGTATTGAGTCTGGTGCGACACAGGATCAAACAGCAGCAGAGATCAGAGCCTTAGTAGAAAGCGCCAGTGATTCCAACGTGTTCACTGATGCGGACCACACTAAACTGAATAATGCAGGCACACAATCGGTTGTCACTACAGCTCCTACAAGTGCTAGTGGATATGCAAATGGGCACGTTTGGTATGTAGTGGGTTAAGGGGAAGCCATGTCTATAAAAGTTAACGACAGTGGCACTCTAAAAGAGCCTACCCAGATTTTTGTAAAGGGAGACTTAGGTACCCTTTATGGCGTTAACTATGTAGTGGCTAACAATAACGGCACGCTTGGCACAGTTTGGAATGCTGTCTACGGTACAAGCCGTGGCACGACAACAGCGTTCTCTACTACAACCGCTTTTAACACAACGACTACATATACCACTTCGTTTGCAACAGGTACTTCCCGAGGTACTAGCCGCGCAACGACAACAGTATTTGCGACTGGCACATCCCGTGGTACGAGCCACTCTACCACTACGACTTTTGCGACTGGTACTTCTAGAGCAACCACTACTAGTTATGTCACTGCGTACGACACTACTACTAGCCACGCTACTACAACGGCTTACACCACGGCGTTCAATACGAACACAGCCCATGCTACGACGACTAGCTACGTCACTGCTTACAATACGAATACCAGCCACGCTACGACGACCAGCTTTGTCACTGCTTACAACACGACAAAAGGTACGTCGCACTCGACTACTACGAGCTACACGACAACGTTTGCAACTGGTACATCTCGTGGCACTAGCCACTCAACTACCACGACTTTTGCTACTGGTACCTCTAGAGGGACTAGTCACTCCACGACAACAACGTTTGCAACGGGCACGTCTAGAGCTACTACGACTGCGTACACCACGTCTTACAATACGAGTCGTGGAACTTCACATGCAACGACTACGAGCTTCACAACTTCGTACAATACGAGTCGTGGAACTTCACGCGCAACTACTACTAATTACACTACGACATTTGCTACTGGCACCTCGCGTGGTACGAGCCGAGCTACGACTACGAGTTACAACACTAGTCGGGCAACTGGTACGTCCAGAGCGACTACAACTAGTTTCACGACTACTTTTGGGACTAGTCACGGCACTAGTAAATCGACAACTACTAGCTACACGACTACTTATGGGACTAGTCACGGAACTTCACATGCAACGACTACGAGCTACACCACCTCGTTTAATACAGTTACTAGTCGCGGTACTTCACATGCAACTACTACTAGCTACACGACGACCTTCAACACATCGGGAACATCTCAAACGCGGACACCATCGTCTGGGGGGTACTTCGACTCCAATAACCGCATAGAAGAGTTTTCGGCTACGGGTGCGGTATGGCGTTGGGGTGGGGTGACAGTTAGCAACAACAGCACCTATAACGGCACTACGAGCATCACATCTGGTAATACTACTTACTACAGAGGAGATTACTACGGTCAGACAGGCAACTCGTATATCGGGATAATTAACCAGTACCGAATTTACAGAATTGTTAGCTCTTCAAGTACGTGGTCTACTAGTCGCGGTACTTCACATGCAACGACTACTAGCTACACCACCTCGTTTAATACAGCTACGAGTCGAGGCACTAGCAGAGCAACTACCACAAGCTATACAACTAGCTACAACACGTCTCGCGGCACTAGCAGAGCAACTACCACAAGCTATACAACTAGCTACAACACATCGCGTGGGACTTCGCGCGCTACGACAACTTCGTTTAATACAACGACTACGTTCGGGACGTCTCACGCAACTACAACTAGTTTCGTTACTTACTTCAATACAAACACGAGCAAAGGCACTGGTCATTCTACGACCACCTCGTTCACAACAACGTTTGCTACTTCGCACGGTACAAGCAGGGGCACCACTACCTCGTATACAACTACGTTTGGTACGTCTCATGGCACGAGCAAGTCTACGACTACAGCGTTTAATACAAATACTAGTAAAGCGACTGTTACTGCTTATACAACCTCGTTTAATACAAATACTAGTAAAGCGACTGTTACTGCCTACACCACCTCGTTTAATACAAACACGAGTCGAGGCACAAGTAAGGCAACGACTACTTCGTATCTGACTGCTACTGGAACATCTCGCGGCACAAGTAGATCTACTACGACTACATACGCCACTGGCACATCGCACGGCACAAGTAAGTCTACGACTACTACGTATGCCACTGGTACATCGCGAGGAACAAGTAAGTCTACTACTACGGCTTATGCGACTGGTACGTCACACGGAACAAGTAAATCTACTAGCACTGCGTTTAACACCGACACCAGTAACGCGACGACTACCAGCTACGTGACTGCGTTTGATACAAGCACTAGCAAGGCGACGACTACGGCGTTCACGACTTCGTTTGACACAACGACTAATCGTTCTACTAACCACCTAACGGGAACTAGCAGAGCAACAACCACGAACAGAAATACATCAACAGTTGTTTACGAGCGGCTTACAGCGACCGGAAACCAAACCGAAGTAACTAGCGGCAGCGCCCATAACGGTCGTTATTGGGATGGCTCACAATGGACGGAAGACTAATGAATTTTTCTGATATTAACGGAAAGCTAGAGAATGCTCTTGAGGTGATTATGGAGCATTTCAGCGAAACAGAAGATCGAATCGCAAACCTCGAGGATGAGGTGGAAAGACTTAGGAGAGCACTTGAAGAAGTTAGCGGATAACGACGAGCTAGGGAACCCAGTAGCCCACTTCTTTAAAAGCGGGAATGTGTTACGGACGTCTGACCAGCATGGCTTGATTGATCTGAAAAACTTTATTCCAAAAACATGGGATAAGGGTACAAAAGTTGAGTACGACCTTTGGTACAGTTTTGATGAGGACAAGATTCACGGCTATGTATATACAGACCTGTTAACGCAATTTCTTTATATGCGAGTAGCTAGCGAAAAGTTTGCATCAGAGGCAATGGCAAAGGCGGCTACTAGCGAGATTACGGATGAGGGTGAGGCTGCGTTTGACGCGATAAAGAGTTCAACGACAGATAAATATCGTTTGCGCTCTTCTAGGGATCGGCATGATTTTGTGGTTTTTTTAGCAGGAACTAACATCTTAAACAAAGTTACGGACTGGAAAAAAATAGACAACGCTGTGCGTCAAGGAGCCAAACTAAAATGCCATCCTCTAACGGCTCCACCAGCTTTCCAGCATTTGCTGCATAAATATGGCGATGCCGTTATAGAAAAGAAAGTTAGCGGTCATCAGCTTCTGGAGCAGGCAGCGATTGTGGGATTCTGTGATAACTCTGAGATGGGTTTGGCAGCGCTAGCGAAAGGTAAGACAGTGTACTCGTTTGGGAAAAAAGATCAGTGGTGTACGTACACTGCTATCTACAGGGCGTTAGAGGTTAAAGGACAACTTCGACCAGAAAGGTTTAAGGCTATTTTGAGCGACCCCAGCTCAGGGTTAATACCCACGACCATTGGTAACCCGTATGACCGAGTCATGCAATTTTTCAAGAAGTACAAAAGGTATGAACATGTCGCGCCTAAAAATTTTGGTAGTACAGTGCAACAAGCTCGAAGCGCTAACGGTTAGGTCTATCGAGGCAAACATGCCTGACTGGGATTATGAAGTAGTACCTTACGACAAGGGCTTTATATCGACTGCGCTACGTAATGCTAGCGAGTTGTGCTTAGTCGTTAAGAGTGGAGTTATGCTCGACATACAGGATGGTGATTTGCCAAAGCGAGCGCTTCTTGAGAGCTATGACATCTGTGTCAGTAGGTCTGGAGTGTTTACTGACAGCCCACAGAACAGGCACATATATCGGCTTGTTGGGAATGATACAAATAAAAAACATATGGACCTGTCAGTTTTTGTCATAAACCCAAAGCGCTGGGTCCGAATACCGGAAACGGATGAAGGGGTTTTAGGGAAAGTAAAAAGGCTAAGGATGCCGCGCCACATGAATCACAAAAGTGATGCCATCGTAAGAACGGCGATTAGTGCAAGAGAAGCAATGAATTACGGAATGCTGGCGGAACAAGCGTCGGTATTCAACTACGTCGATGTTTTTGAAAGTGGCAAGGCTAACGGTAATGAGATGTTTGCTTACGCTATGGAAAAAGCATTGCCGTTTTCTAAAGGGCTGCCAGAAGTAGAAAAACTATCAGCCAGAACCGCCAAGCGGGCAGCAAAACTCAGGACTGGATTGGCAAAATATATACCCTTACAGGACATACCAAATGAACATTGATTATCAAGCGACTTTAATAGACCTGAAAACTATTCCAGAGCAGGACGGTCATACCGATATTTGTAAAGAAGTACGGTGGGAGATTAATTTTTTTGATACTACCTACCCCGATGACGTCTGGAGCGTGGGAACCGTGGAAACGGTATTAGACACGGACGAGTTGGGCGCGGGCTTCACTAACTACAGTGACCTAACCCAGCAACAGATCTTGCAGTGGGCTTTAGACCATCACGGCGGCAACGAATTCTTAGGTAAGCTGCTGAAGCATCATGAGGACCATCTGCTGCGTAAGTTTAATAGTGTAGGTCTTGAAGACAAAGACATTTCAGAGATTCAGGAGCAGTAACATGATCAAAGTCGGACCGCGTAACGTTAAGGCAACCCATGAACTTGACATTCTGGGGCTGAATAAATCTATTGCGCGGGGAGAGACCTTTAAGCGCGATGATGTTTATGTTGATAACGTTATGGTTCGGCAAGATTATCCGGTGACTTCTACTGAAGGACAGAGTCTTTTAATTGAGTTGCAAGCGGCGTACACAGACTACGAAAACTGGTTTAGTAACAGATATAACCTACTAGGAAGCTATGGCGGGTATAGAGAGCCATACCAGAACAGTAGCCTCAGTTTTTATAAATTTGCTAGCTTCGCACCTCCGGAGCTGCAAAAAAAGTTTGGCTGCTTCTACCCGCGTAACAACTTAAAGAGCTGGTACGGACTAAAGTTTGATCTTACGCAAACAGATGTGATGCTGAAGTGCGTCATAAACCGCGTCAACTTCGAGGTGCCTGAGCTACCTGTTCCTGCTTGGTTCTTCGCTACCACCCACAGGCAAGACGAGACTATGTCTGACTGGGTAGACGCTTTTATTTCCGCAACACCACAAGCTGTCAAAGAGTTTTGCACCAGAAAAGGCTTGGCATACCCAATTCCAGATGACGTAGACGCCGATTCAAGGATGTACAAGTGGTGTTACGGTTTTGTTTTTAACAAAGCAACCCTTGAGTATGGCGCCGTAAAAGGGTACGCCCGATATATGGGGTAAGAGATTTTATTATGGGAATTTTATCTAAAATACTAGGTAGTACAGACGTTCTAAGCAAAGGCTTAGACCTTATTGATGATATGCATACATCTGATACTGAGGCTATAGAGGCTAAGACAAAAGCCAAGACTCAGCTGCTAAGCAGTTACGCACCTTTCAAGGTGGCGCAAAGATACTTGGCTTTGATATTTGCGTTCACGTTTGTCGGTTCTTACCTGATGGTTTTGTCGCTGTTCTTCATGGACAAGGATATCGGTCCTGTTCAGGAGCTTGTATCAGCCTTCAAGATCGACTGGATAATGCTGACCATTGTTGGATTCTACTTTGGCGGCGGCGCTTTCGAAGGCGTCATGAACTTAAAAGGTAAAAAGCAATGACAGGGTTTAAGCTACAAACATTTAGCGGTCAGGCACCAAAGGTTTACGCCCGCTTACTTCCAGATGACATGGCTCAGATAGCAACCAATTGTCGCTTAGATTCTGGGCGTTTAGAGCCTTGGAAAAACAACGCGTCTAGCTCTGTGTCGTTTGCATCAGGGACTATATCTGCCAGCACCAAGAGCATATTTAAATACAGTGATTCTGTGTGGATCGCTAGCAACTCAGAACTGGACATTGTCAGGTCGCCTATAGCCGAAGATCCTCATGAAAGGCTTTATCTTACTGGCTCTACTTTTCCCCAGATGACTACAGCACAAATAGTAGGCAACAACACATACTACAGGCTGGGAATACCAAAGCCTGAAGACCTCACATCCGTAACACTGTCGCCGACTAACTCAGCTAATGTTGAGACAGAAGTGCCGCAGTCAAGGTCGTACATATTTACGTATGTTAGTTATTATGGCGAGGAAGGTGTTAACTGTGACGCAGAAGCTGCACAGGTTGTCGATGTATATACAGATCAAACTGTAACCTTAGACTTCCCACCAAACCCGTCCGGTAGCTACAACCTTTTAAAGAAGCGTGTTTACCGAACCGATGCAGGTGGAATTTATAGGTTTGTCGCAGATGTTGCTATTTCAACAGATACATTTGAGGACTCAGTCACAGAAGCGAGTCTAGGCGAAGAGATTCCAACATCTACTTTTGACGCCCCTGCTGATGACGTTAGCGCGGACCACCCTGAAGGACCAATGCTTGGTTTAGTAAGTATGCCTAACGGTATCCTTGCGGGGTTCGCCGGTCAGACAGTATGCTTTAGTGAGGCGTTCCAGCCGCACGCATTTCCTGATGAGTATAAGCTCACGGTTAAGTCTGACATTGTAGCGCTGGCACCATTGAACACGGGTCTTTTGGTTTTGACCAAAGAGAAGCCAGCAATCATTCAAGGTCTAGATCCAGCATCAATGAGCATGATGGAAGTAGACAGTTCTCTATCTTGCGTGTCTAAGCGTTCTGTTGTGGATATGGGTGATTTCGTAATGTATGCCTCGCCAGACGGCTTGGTAATGGCAACAGAAAGCGGCTTAAATTTAATCACAGACCAGACCTTCACTCGAGACCAGTGGCAAGAATACTCCCCGTCTTCGATAGTTGCCTTCCTATGGGAGGGACATTATGTCGCTTTCTACAATAACGGATCTGAGAGTAAAGGCTTTATATTTGATCCTAGAGGCGGAAAGAACTCATTCGTTAAATTGGACTTTCACGCCACAGCAGGCTTTAACGATTTAGAGACAGACCAGCTGTACTTGGTAGTGAGTGGTAGCTTAGTTAGGTTTGCCGAAGGCAGCAGCGCATCAAATTTTGTTTGGCGGGGAAAGAAATTCTACTCCCCCAGACCAATCAACCCAGCAGTAGCAAAGGTAGAGTGTGACGGGTATAGCCCTAACCCTACCATGAAGCTATACGCTGACGGTGACTTAAAGCATACCCAAACCGTTACTAGCAGTAACACCTTCAGATTGCCTAGTGGCTACAAGGCTAACGAGTTCGAGATAGAGCTAAGCGGCTCTGTGCCTATTAATGAAGTGTGTGTCTATGAAAGCTCGGAGGAAATTGGTGGCTAGAAAAGGAAACATGCCAGTACCACAGAAGTGGTCAGGTCAGGACAAGCGATTCGGCGAGACCGTCAAGAGTAATCTTGATGTGTTGTGCGGCTTTAGCGGCGACCCTCTTGACCGTGCTCTTACCGCGAGAGACTTGCTGGACAGCGGAATAGTAAAGCTGACCGCTGGATCTCGATCCTTCTCTGGATCATCCACAGGGCTAGCGCCGATAGTGACTGGCGAGACTTACGGCGTCCCTCCCGCCCCAACAAACCTAGAGGCGAATGGCGCATTCCAAACTATTAATTTGTCGTGGGAGTTGTCAGACTACGTCGGGCGAAGTTATGTGGAGGTGCATCGGCATACATCAAATGTTATTGCTGACGCGACATTGGTTGGTCAGGCGTCTGGTCTTGCGGGTCTATTTTCAGACCCTGTAGGGGGTGGTCAGACCTATTATTACTGGGTAAGAGCAGTAAACCAAAACGGTGTTGCGGGACCATTTAACTCGTCTACAGGAACTCTTGGTCAGACCGCAACAGATACAGCGTTCTTGCTTGATGAGTTAACAGATGAAATAACTGAGAGTCAGTTAGCGACTGATCTCCAAACAGAAATCGATAAGATCTCTGGGGGCATCAACGTTTCCGAGTCCGTTAATGCTCGCATTGCTAACGCGGCAATTACTCAGAGTCAGGACATAGCAGACGCCGTAGCTGAGATAGCAGGTGCCTCTATCTGGAACGATGAGGATCAGTTTAATGTTGGTGACAAAGTTCGTCATTCGGACAGGGTTTGGGTCGCAGCCGCACAGAACACTGATTCTGAGCCAACATATTCAGGCACAAGCAGCACCAATTCGGACTGGACACTTAGCGGTATATTTACAGGGGTCGTAAACAAAGAAGATAGTGGTACAACAGCAGCCGCAATTAACGTGTTGACTGGGCAGATTGCAAGCACCTATGCAACCGCAACTGATGTTACTACCTTAGAGGCAGCCCTTTTTAATGACCTGACAGGCGTAGATAATTGGGATGCAGGCTCGAGCTATGTAGAAGGCAATAGAGTAATCTTTGAGCAGGGGCTTTATCGTGCTGTTGCCTCATCAACGAACGTAGAACCAGATACAGACTCGTCTAAATGGGTTGTTGATACGATGTCCACTGCCTCGGCGTTGTCGGCACTGGAAGTTTATGCAGATCAGAATTATGCATCGGCAACTAACTTGACGGATCTTGAGTCGTCAATTTTCAACAACGTCATCGGCGCTCCCGACTGGGCTAATGGAACCACTTACTCTGCTGGTGCTACTGTCACTTATAACCAGAAGATTTATAGAGCGCTGCAAAGCACTGCTATAGTAGTTTCTGGAGAGCCTACCGAATATGCTCTACCTACGAATACTACGTACTGGGTACAAGACACTTTAACCACGGCTGATCAGGTAGAAGCCGCATACGCAAAAAGCAGTGACGTTACGGTGTTACAGAGCAACCTGTTCGATAACATGGTAGACGTGGACGAGTGGAGCAATAGCGCTAGCTATTCTGTGGGAGACAGGGTTGTTCACACAACCTCTACTGGCGTGAAAAAGCTATACAAGGCTCTGATTGCCAATTCGGGATCTCTGCCGCCCAACTATATAAGCGAGCCTAACCCGAAGTGGGCATTAGACACTCTGGCTAGTGCGCTTGCAGTTGATTCGCTAACCACGTTTGTGAACACCGAGGCAGCAACTACAAGTTATGTGGGTGGGCAGTTCACAGAAAAGTTGGGTGACCTTGGCAACTTGACCGTTGCTGGAAAGTTCAATAACTACAGAACAGCATCCGATCAGGACACAGCTACGACTGAGGAAGTAGACGCTGCATACGCCGCGATCTTTACTGAGACGACAGGCTTGGACGATTGGGCGACTGGCACCTCTTATGACGTTGGCGATAGAGTCGTGCATAGAGCAGATGCCACATCGCCTCGCAAGGTTTACAAGGCGCTCGAAGATAACTCCGGCTTTACTCCGCATAACAACTCCGCAAAATGGGAGGTTGATACTCTGGCGTTTGCTGGTGCGTTAAGCACGCTGGATGCAACTGTAAATGCTGACGGCACAGGGTTAGTCGATAAAACAGACGCAATCGAACTGCGTATCGATAACGTTGGTGACGTAACAATGGAGCAGAAGTTTACTGCCCAAGCAACTGACATTGGTGACCTAGAATCACAGTACACCGTCAAGATAGATAGTAACGGGCACGTAGCTGGCTTTGGATTAGCGAACACGACTACTGCCTCGGGTACTAACACAAGTGAGTTCTACGTAAACGCTGATAAGTTTGCAATTCTACCTAATGCGGTTACCTCTGCTGATCCAGCGTGGTCTTCAAGCAGTTCATATGCAGAGGGAAACAGGGTCACCCGTGAAAACAAGTTGTATCAGGCAAGAGTAGCGCACTCTAACCAGCAGCCTCCAAACGATACGTACTGGGATGACCTGAGTCGCAGCCCTTTCTCGGTTACCTCTTCTGGGTCCACTACTGCTGACGGAGTTTATGTGCCAGCAGGCGTGTACATTAACAACGCAATGATCAAGCACGCTTCTATTACTTCTGCACAGATTGGATCTGTCGATGCTGACACAATTGATACTGGCACCTTAAATGTCACGGATCTTATCGAAGCCAACGCTATCGAAGCGAGCAAGCTACTTTTAGATAGTACATCGCTAGAAGAAACTACCTTGTCGGACGGAACTAAGGCGTTAAGCGTAAAAGCTGTATCGGCTAGTAAGATTGAGGCGGGCACCATCGACGCTACAAATGTAACGATAAGCAACCTTTGGGCTGAAAACATTTCTGGCGATATTTCCAAGGTGGTCCCGTTTACTTTAGGTCAGTCGTATGTAGATATTGGGTACAACAACATTATTTGGTCGGGGACTATTCCCGCCCCCTCAACTGTGAATGGGATAACAAGCCCGAAGCGACCTTTTGTTAATGCAACAGGTTGGGGAAATTTTGAAAACGATGATGCCTATAGGGTAATGCTGAAAATGAGGGTCAACTCTGGTAGCAGCACTGTGAGTTTAGGCAACCTGATGGCAAAATCCACGCAGGGTCAGCATATAGGTAACGGGGTTGTTATTTATAACTATTTCGCTGAATTTTCTGGGGATAAAAGATCGTCCATCCCTGATGGGGCTGAGTTACAGCAGAGCAGCACTACAAAGGGCTATGCAATTAATAACACTTACAACTCCTCAACTAATCGCACGGTAGTACAATATACCCCCGCAAGCGGGCAGACGTTTTCTGTAGGTACGGCTACGAACTCTGCTTACTCGCCAACTTTTATAGAGGTAGCGTTTAACTATTTCCGTTCCCCGCAAGATTATCATGGTCATGCGTTTAATATAACAGGTGGTTTAGGTAGTGCTACTACTCACAGCGTTGATGTTGAGATTCGAATGATGCGTTACGCACCTAATTATCAAGGCGTTCCATATACCTTGCGTACAAATGATAAGACCAATGACAGAGTTTATGGCTTGTACGGAACAATGATGAGTTTGAGGTAAGTATGTTTTGTAAATTTGACACAGAAACCAACACGTTAACTGCTGGTCCACAGGCTGAAGCTGGCGACGACACATGGGTGCCGTTTTTTCCTGCACAGGGTCTAGCGCCTTTGCAAGACTCAACTTTAGTCTGGGACGGAGAGGTGGGCGTTGTAGTTCAGGTGGCAGGTGCGGAGTACGAAGCTCCAACAAGTGAGCTACGGTCTGTTGCTTACGGAAAAATTACTGAACAGTTAGACAAACTTTGGCACGACATTGATAGCGGCACGCTAGATAAGACGGGCGAGTTTTACACTGCAATTAAAGCGGTTAAAGACGAATACCCTAAGTCGTAATGAGAGTGTGTTTTTTTAGTAATTTACTTGATTTTCAAGTATGATAGGAGTAACGAATGTCGTTAGATTTTGTCGATATAAGAGAAGTCTGGGACACCGTCAAGGTCGGACTAGAACACGTATCTAAAGATACCTCTCCCGACTGGAGGCTTGAAGATGTGTACGCCGAGTGTGTACGCGGAGAGGCTCACATCCTTATGGACCCTTCACGGACGACTACGGGTTTTGTCATTCTTCAGTCGGTTAGGATTCCATTCCAATCAGCCGCAAAACTACTCATCTGGATAGCGTATGACCCAGTTGAACATAGTCTGGCTACCTACTGTGATGAGCTAGAAACCCTTGCCCGAAACACGGGGCATAAACAAATAGAATTTTTGTCCCCTCACAAGGGGCTATGGTCATTGGCTCAAGCCAGTGGCTATCAACTTCAATGGGCAGTCTTAAACAAAGAACTATAGGTGATTTATGGGTGGTGGTGGCGGAAGCGATCCAAAAGAATTAGAGAGCAAGCAGGCTTTGGCGGAACAAGCAGCCAATGCTTTGCGACGTTATGGCGACGTGTTTGTCCCGCTCGAGAATATGTACATCAACGACACCAAGTCGATGTTCGAGCAGGGCGCAGCCGATGATGCTATGGCTGCTGCTCAGAACCAGACATCTGCCATCTATGAACAGGGCTTCAACGATATGCGAGGGGCTCAGTTTGCACAGGGCTTAGACCCTAACTCAGGCAGAGCCATGGGTGAATCCAGCGCATTAAGAGCCGCACAGGCTAGAGGTATGGGCTTGGCAGGTTCTGACGCTGGGCTTGGGTATACCGACGCAGCCTATCAGAACTTAGGCAACGTCATAGCTATGGGTCAGGGCTTACAGACTCAGGCTGTCTCAGGAAACATTGACCGCATGCAGAACAGCTTGGATAGAGCTGGAGCAGCGGCGAAAAGAGATTTCGCCAACTCACAAAGTATCGCTTCTATTGCAGGCACAGGTGCCGGTATGACTGCGGCATACGGCTTAGGAGGTAAAGGCTAATGGATTTTAATCAGTACCTTTCAATGCTGAATCCCGAAGTGGCTGGCGCGGTTGGCAACTTCTATCAAATGCCCGCCTACAACAACAGCAACCCTTACGCGCAGATCAACCCTTACAGGTATAGCGGCATGAAGCCCGAAGATCAGCCGGGGGATCAGCTATATGCAGACCTAATCAGGGCGCAGACCCGAGACTACAACCAGCGCTTTGCTCCGATAGAAAACTTTATGGCGGGACAAATCACCGCTACCGGAACCCGATCCCTTGCTGGCGATATAGCCAACACACGATCAAACATGGCTAGCGCAGTTACCAATGTTCAGGGGCAGCAGAACAGAGACATGGCTCGAATGGGTCTACGAAACACAGGCAATGTAGCCAACTCAACGACTGCTGTCGGCGGTCTGGTGGGTGGTCTTAACGATACTAGATTGCGTGACGCAGATCGTCGCCAGTCAATCCTTTCAGGTTCTCTGTCAGGCATCTCGCAGAAGGCAAGGAGTACAGGTCAATGACAATGATTGCGGTAGGGCAAGGCTTACGAGGCATTGCCAATAGAGGCATGGCAGCAGTAGCCAAGGCGGAGTCTGTTGAAGAGCAGCAACGCATGGCAATCGAAGCCCAGAAGGCTGCGGCAGAGGCTCAGACTATGGGCACTGGTGCAGGCATTGGCGGAATGGTTGGTGCAAACAAACTGGCGGCAGCGGCAAGAGCGGCAAAAGCTGGCACAGCGGCAACTGGAGCTACTGGTACGGCAGCTGGAACCGCAGCAGCAAACGCTAACGCAGCTTCGATAAGTGCTGGAGTGGTAGATGCTACCGCAGCCACCGCCGCTCAAGCAGCAAACACAGGAATAGGCTTGGCAGGAACTACTGGCGCCACGGGCGCGGCAGCAGGAGCCGCAGGAGCCGCGGGCGCGGCAGCAGGAACAGCTG
>Ga0233399_1000044_pt1 | contig 57360 bp, 60 predicted proteins | sample 43DmetaG_FD_182698 | JGI IMG/M metagenome (GOLD analysis project Ga0233399, IMG submission 182698) | Seawater microbial communities from Monterey Bay, California, United States - 43D | ecosystem: Environmental > Aquatic > Marine > Coastal | place: USA: California | collected 2016-11-08 | reverse complement strand
TGCCAACTTATAAAACCACCTGGAGGATAGATCGCAGTCAGGGCACGATTATGTGCGCCCGACCAACCACAGAGTTCTGTGATTAACCTCTCGGATTCCTCTATCAACTCAAGTCTATCCGATCCCTCATAGATAAACTTACCGTACTCGAGAGATGCGCCACAAAGCATTTCGGGATATCCCTTGTGACTCGCACCTTTCTGCATTATGTGATTTCTGTACGATTCACTACACCACTCGTCAGCAGATTCATCTCTGGGTATTTGTCGCACTTTGTCTATTTCTACTTTATGGACGAGGGTGGAGATCTGATCTAGGATACCCTTCAATTCTTCATTGACGAGTTTCACGTCGTTCATACCATGCTTAAATGTCATAATTCAATATCCGAAATCTTCCTTGTTGCGTTGCATGATAAATGGAGAAGTACCGTATTCTCTGGCATAGGAGTTCTAATCCGATCAAGCGTGGACCAGTAGTTCCATCGGAGGTCGTTCTCGAAGACCTCGACCTTCAGGTCTTGATAGTTTTCTTCTTTGTTAGTCAACCACCAGAGAGTGAATTGATCCCAACGACTCAAAGACTTTCTTGGATAGTTTTCTTCGTCTGGTTCACCGAGAGCATTTGTTGGCCACCATGCGTTGGCATATTGCTTCACATAATAGTCATACCAGTCTTGCATAAACTGCATGGTCTTTTCTGTCTTTCTATAAAGACAAACTGCGCCGCACAACTCGAAAGTTCCTCCAGGGAATTCAGTCTCCATGAAGACATACCATCGGTCTTTTGGTAACCCAGTGAACATCATATCGTTGTCGCCGAGTTCGTCGAAAACCTCTTCAATACCCTCGCCGATAATTTCCATATCAGCGTCCAAGTAGAAGGTTATGTCAAAAGGAGTTTGGGTTAGTCCCCAGAGTTTAGCGCGGTAATGGTCGTCACAGATGACCAGATGATCTGCTTCGTCTGCTCTTGCATCGACAAACCGTTGTTCGGTTACCAAGCAAACTTTTGCATCAGGATAATAATCCTTGATGCCGCCCATCAGGTTACATGCCCAAGAATAGTAGATCGGGTCTCTCGACGCGACCAAGAGATAACCTTTAGTCGGTTGACTCATGTGTTACAAACCCCAGTCCAAGTTCTTCCATCATAATTAGTTGTGCGTATAGGTTCAACTCTATCACATTCTTTGAACGGCGCAACTTGCTCTTCAACTCTTTGTTCGTTGTGTTAGCAATTTGTTCGATCTCAAGTATCTTAATCTTCGAGTCAAATAACTTCTCAAGTTCTTTCGCTTGGTCTTCTGCCTTTCGCCTTTGAGATTCTTCTTCCTTCTCACGCGCCTTTGTGCTTGCGCGTTCTTCGGTATTAGCGTCGATGACCTCTACACCAACTTGCTCGAGTAACTCGATAAAGTCTGGGTTTTCGTTGCCGTTGGAATCTAATTTGCGAACAGTGAGGACTTGAGAGATCTCTCTCCCAGCATCGTCTGTGATCAGAAGGATTGCTTCTGCTGTGTCCTTCTGTGAATTGTGCCAAAAGGCATTATCTCGCCACTGTCTAGTATTTTCTGCCATAGTAATATTCTCCTATAATTAACGTCAAAAGTCAAGCAATACATTATATATGCATTTTTAAGATGCAGATATTCTGCAATAGAGAGTGTATGTCTCAATTGTTTGTGGTGTTGCGATCAAGGTTTCGCCTGTATACTGTCCAGTGTATTGTAGTGGTGCATCACGTTGTCCGGCATACTGTCCGGTGAATGAGCGAACCCCCTCAAATTGGCGAGTTCCAGCAAACTGCCTTGTGCCAGCGAACTGTGCAGGTCTGACTCCTTCAAATGATCTAATACCCTCGAACTGTCTTGTGCCAGCAAACTGAGCAGGTCTGACTCCCTCAAACGTTCTAATACCTTCGAACTGTCGCGTACCTGCGAACTGCCTTGTACCAGCAAACTGTATATCGGCACTGGTGAAGTTGAACGTACGAGGTCCAAGGAAGTTTGTAGTTCTGGTTCCTGCAAATGTTCTAATACCTTCGAACTGACGAGTACCAGCGAAGTTTGTATCGGCACTGGTGAAGTTGAACGTACGAGGTCCAAGGAAGTTTGTAGTTCTGGTTCCTGCAAATGTTCTAATACCTTCGAACTGTCTTATACCAGCATACTGCACAGGTCTGGTGCCGGCGAATGTCCTGCTGCCTTCGAACTGTCGCGTACCAGCGAACTGACGGGTTCCTGCAAATTGTGCAGGTCTGCTTCCAGCAAATGATCTAATACCTTCGAACTGTCGCGTACCTGCGAACTGTCGCGTACCTGCGAACTGCCTTGGACCAGTGAACTGTTGTCCTGCGTTACCTGCAAAGTTTGCATCACGGACACCGAGGAAGTTCGTAGGGTTAGCGAAGTTTTGTGCTACAGCACCAGCGAAGTTTTGTGCTACGTTACCACCGAAGTTTTGTGCAGCGCCAGTGAACTGTTGATTTCTTGGACCAGTAAACGAGGCGTTAGCGTTACCAGCGAAGTTTTGTGCAGCGCCAGTGAACTGTTGATTTCTTGGACCAGTAAACGAGGCGTTAGCATTGCCAGCGAAGTTTTGCGACACCACCGCTGGACCTGTGAAAAGACCTGGTACTGGTTCTGCTTTACCGAACCCACGAACACCAATGTATGGTGCGTTGACCGTTCGCGTACCAGCGAAGTTTGTAGGTCTGCTTCCAGCAAAGGGAAAATTTCGCGGACCAGCAAACTGGCGAGTACCAGTAAAGTTTGTAGGTCTGCTTCCAGCAAAGGCAAAATCACGCGGACCAGCAAACTGCCTTGTACCAGTATACTGCACGGGTCTTACACCCGCAAAGTTAGCGGGGCGACTGCCCAAGTAATTGAGGTTACCTAAAAAGTTGGCGCCACGAGGTCCAGCGAACTGCGCTGGTCTTGTACCAGCAAACGCACGAGCACCTCCAAAGTTTGTTGCGGCACTGGTGAAGTTCGTATCGGCGCTGGTGAACTGAGATGTGATATTGAAGTTCTGGGCGACGTTGCCAGCAAATTGCGCGGTGGCACTGGTGAAGTTCGTAGCGGCGCTGGTGAACTGAGATGTGGTTATTCTGAGAATGTCGACGACGCCAGCAAATTGTGCTTCGGCACCGGCGAAGTTTGTTGTTACGCTGAACTGTCCAGGTGTGACAACTACAGAGTTAACATCACGCACACCTTCAAACTGACGAGTACCTGCAAAGTTTACAGAAGCGCTGGTGAAGTTTGTTGTTACGCTGAACTGTCCAGGTTTGACAACTACAGAGTTAACATCACGCACACCTTCAAACTGACGAGTACCTGCAAAGTTTGTTACTGCACTGGTGAAGTTCGTATCGGCACTGGTAAACTGAGACGTTACATTGAAGTTCGATGTTACGTTACCAGCAAATTGCGCTTCGGCGCTGGTGAACTGAGATGTGATATTGAAGTTCGATGTTACGTTACCAGCAAATTGCGCTTCGGCACTGGCGAAGTTCGTATCAGCACTTGTATACTGCCCTGTAAAACTTCTAACACCTTCATATTGATTAGAGTACTGTGCGACTCCAGTATATTGCCCAGCGTATTGTTGATCTTCTGTTGTGTTTCTCGTGTCTACTGCTGTGCCTCGGGCAACCCAAGTTCCAGTCTCTCCATTACTAGAAGGAGTTTGTCCCGCAGGAAGAAACAAGTAGTCACCGATGCCAGCATTCTTTCTTGCGTACTCGATCGCGCGCAAAGATGATATCTGCGTCTGAGCATCGGTCATCTCTTGAAGGTCAACATTGGTACTGAAATCCCTAGCACCGAATGATCCCTTCAGGTCAACCAGATTATAGGTTGGTGCAGAAGGGGCGGTGGCAGTCTTTCTTCTCCAAATACTGTAGGTATTCGCAGTTCCGTTAGTCAGGGTGTCAGAGAAAACATCAGAATCCCATTGCTGCCAATCAGCACTTGGAGCAGAAGCAGCAACTCTAAAGGAAAGTCCTGGATACTCGTTGGAAAGGAGTTCTTCTCCTAATCTCTCGCCCCAGCGCAACCAAGAATCGGTGTCCATCTCATGTATAGCACCATCGCTATCTACAGCAAGAGGTATGTTGTTATATGGAATCGCCGCCGAGTCATCCATCTGGTACAAGGTAGTGGAAGTGGAACCAGTAGAAAGGGCAGATCCAGGGTGAGTGCCGATTGCTTCATTATAGAAGGTATCGGTGAAAGCACCAATGCTTGTCGCATTAGTGGAAGAAGAGGTTAAATTACCACTATATCGATCGGTCTTTACGGTGTTGTCTGACACCAATCTTTCGCCACCGGCAAATGCATAATGGGTCTCATCAGAAAGAGTAATTGCTTGAAGGTTCCCATTACCATCTTTTAACGCGAGAGGTATTGACTTCTGAAACTCTGGCATGGTTATGCCTCCGAAACTCTACAATATAGTGTATATGTTTCGATTGTCTGCTGTACCGCCACAATTGTCTCACCAGTGAACTGGTTTGAGAATTGAGAAGTAAACTGACCTGTGTACTGACTGGAGTATTGTCCAGTGTATTGGTTAGTGTATGTTGCTGGACGAAGACCGGAGAAAGTTTGCGAGGTTGTCCCCAAGAACTGAGAAGTAGCAACCCTTGCACCAGAGTACTGGGCAGAGTAGTTCCTTGTACCAGCATATTGGTCGGCATAGTTTCTTGAACCACCATATTGTCCGGTGAAGGTTCGTGAACCACCATAGTTGTTCGCGAACGACCTAACTCCTGCGAATTGCGCAGAATTAACAGTAGTCACGTTACCTGTAAAGTTAGCAGAGTATGTCCTCACACCTTCAAATTGGGTAGCGAAGTTTGTATCAGCACTGGTGTAGTTGGCGGCATAGTTTCGTGACCCACCGAAGTTTCCAGCGGCGACCCTCGTGCCCTCAAAGTTCTGCGTCACGTTCCCGCCAAAGTTTCCATCACCAGTGAAATTTCCTGCGGTTGAACCGACACCTTGTCGAGAGCCTGCGTAGTTTCCGGCATAGTTTCGGTCACCAGCGAATGCCTGCGCCACATTAACCACAAATTTTGTCGGGGTTGTGAACTGTCCGTTAACAGTTCTGATAGCGAGTGCTGGACCAGAGAAGTTGTTTGCCACAGGACCAGCGAAATTTCCTGGAGCGGTGCCAGTGAAGGATCCAGGGTTGCTGCCAGTGAAGGTCCCTGGAGTTTCTTTTACATAGTCTTCGCCGTTTGCAGGGTCAAAACTGATACTAACACGAGTGCCGGTGTATGCGGCATCACGCGAACCAGCAAAGTTCGCTGGACGAACCCCAGCGTACCCGACATCGCGAACACCAGTGAAGGTGACCTGTCGTACGCCCTCAAAAGTACGAGTACCCGCAAAGGTACGAATACCCTCAAAAGAACGAACACCGATGTATTGGGCAGCGTAGTTTCTGCTTCCTCCAAATTGTTGACTGGAGAAAGTCGCCACTGCTCTGTGACCGGAAAAGACACGTTCACCAGAGTAAGATACAGGACGGATGCCCTGAAACGTTGTGGTGACAGTTCGTTGTCCAGCATACTGAGCGGCGAAGTTCCTCGAACCAGCAAACTGACGAGTGCCTGCAAATTGTCCCGTGAACTGTCCAGTGTAGTTCCTTGTACCAGCGTATTGGCGAGTACCAGCAAAAGACCTTGTACCAGCAAACTGTGCTGGAGTAGACCGAGTTCCAGCATACTGGGCAGAGTAGTTTCTTGAACCAGCATATTGATCTGCGTAGTTTCTTGAACCAGCATATTGATCTGCGTAGTTTCTTGAACCACCATAGTTCGCCGAGAAAGTTCTTGTACCTTCGTATTGCGCTGGACGAACGCCAGAGAAAGATCCTGGGATAGCAGCAAAAGAAACTCCAGTGTATTGCTTACTATACACCCTTGTGTACTGACTAGAATACTGAGGACTTGTGTACAGGACTGTTGCGTACTGTAAGTTTTCTGTCGTGTTTCTGGTGTCAAGTGCAGTACCGCGAGCAACCCAAGTGCCTGTTTCTCCCTGAGAGACAGGAGTTTGTCCCGCAGGCAACAACAAGTAATCGCCAAGACCAGAGTTCTGTTCTGCGTGGCGCATTGCGAAGTATGCAGAGCGAGTAGCATCCAACTGAGTCATTTCTTGGATATGGTGCTCGTCTGAATCGACCAGTTGCAACGTGAAGTAGGTTGGAGGACTCGGAGGATTGGTGTTGTCTTGCTTCCTATACAGGTTGTATGTAGTAGAACCGTTTGTCAGAGTATCCTGAAATACACTTGCCTCGTAGACCGTATAATCAGAAGAAGGCAGAGAAGAACCCAACCTAAACGAAGACCCGTACTCGCCCGTAAGGGCAGTTTCGAGCAGTCTGTACCCAAAGTCGTAGAAAGAGTCAGAGTCCATCTCAAAGATATCGCCAGAAGAATCCATCGCGACTGTTCTGTGGTACTCTGAGAATGCATCAACAGAATCGCCAGTGTTCTGGTATAGAGTGGTCGTGGTTGACCCGAGAGATATAGAACTTCCAGGATGCGTACCGATTGCTTCATTATAGAAGGTGTCGGTGTGTTGCCCGATAGAAGTTGAGTTTGTTGAGTTTGTGCTCAACCGCCCATAGTACGGTGTTGCACTTGTTGGGAATTCGGTTACGAGTTTGCGGTTGCGGTGAGCGTAGAAGTCCTCTTGGGAAACAGAAATCGCAGACATGTCTGCACCTGCACCCGAAAGTGTCAGCGGTATAGACTTGACCAGTTCATTAGACATACTCTATCTATACCTTGTTTTTATGGGTTCAACAAGGTGCCAGCACGATTGTATACGTTCGGTATCCTAGCATTAACCTCGTCGATTGCTCCGTGAACAGTGTTTGCACTAATCTCACTGGAAGTTATTGTACCAGTACCAGATGAAGGAAGAGTGATAACTCCAGGGACAGTCAGGTTAGTTGAGGTTACAGTGAACCCAGTTGCGTTCGATGCCAGACGGAAGATAACATCAGAACCAGACTTATATATTGCAGCATACTGGACACCGTTTTGATCAAAGTTGACTTGACCTGTCGCTGCGTCCATCTCAACATCGCCAACAGCATCTATTTTAATGTTGCCAGCGCTGTTACTGATAGAAGCACTCGTTCCGGTAATGTAAATGTTAGGTGCTGCTTCCAAGTTTAATCTGATGCGCTCGTTGGAACCGTCACCAAATGTCACATCCTTTCCTGCGACGTTAAACGCCAAGTCTCCAGCGGTTTGGGTATGTGTAACTGTATTTGGGTATGTTACTACATATGCCCCAGTGTTGGCAAGCGAGTGCTGTACTTGATCGCCACCAGCACCGTTCTTGAATATAATGTCGTTGCCGTCAGCGTCTAGGTTGATGTCACCAGAAACGTCAATAGTCAGGTCGCCGCTACGAGCGATTGTACCAGTAGAGGAGAAGTTGTAAGCAGTTACACCACCGTCTTTAAACGCCAAATCGCCGCCATCTGCGTCGAGGATAATGTCGCCAGCAACGTCAACTTCGAAGTTACCAGTAGATCCACCGTTGAAGGTCATAGCACCTTCAGAGGTTACTGCCAGTGCGCTGTCTACGTCAATGGTTCCAGCGTTTGCATCAAAGACTGCTTCGATTTCGTTGATAGCGCCAACTACAGTCTTTGCCTCAGTAGTGGTCAGAGTCTTAAACGTGCCGCCGCCTATACCGTGTAGGTCTGAGTCCAACTCGTTGATCGCATCGATCAAGTTGCCAGAAGTGGTCAACAGTCCGTTGAGGTAGAAACCAGAACCAGCGTCTGGACCAATGGCAGAATCAACATATCCAAGGTCAGAGTCAACAGTGTTTCCATAAGTGTTGAGGTCGTCGACCAACTGTTGGAAGGTATCTGTTGTTTGAAAAATCGGGTGTGGTGTCTTAAACGCCATTTTACTTTCCTACCAATTCTTTTATGAGTTCTTTGAGTTCGATCAGTTCTCCTCGCATACCGGAGACTTCACGTTCCATGTCTTTATATTTTTCATGTTTTTCTTTCATGAGTTGCTTGCGCTTTCGCGCAAGTCTTATCTCATCTTCATTGGTATTTATAACAGTTCCAGTCGCAAGGTTCTTATATAAACTAGAAGAACCTTCGACTTTTTTATACTCAGAATCGCTCATGTTAGATCAGAGCGATAGCGCGTATGCTGTTAATCACTGGAGACTCACAAGTGTTTGACGACTTTAGTACCACCTTCAACTGGAAAGAAACAAAGTCAGGTAGAGTACCCGATTCGCCGCCTACCAGATATCGGTACTCAGCAAACTGGACTTCGTCGTCAGAGTAAGCGAGCACGGCATCAGGAGGAGAATTGTCTGGGTCTATAGCGATCCAATCAACCTCGTACATATTCTCATCAACGTCACCAACTGTGCGGTAGTACGCTTGGAAGTCTGCTGCTGGTGGGTTGTATATATCCAACAGAACCTTGAGACCGTTTGCTGGTTGCTCAAGTTGAACTTCACGAGTGATGTGCTTTGAGGCACTTGTACCAGATGTCGGGTGTGTCTCAGGAACAAAGTTATCAGGAGCATTCACCAAACCGCCTGCTTGACCAGCGCTGTCAAGAGGTTGGTTGTCAATAACGTTGTTCATGACAATCATACTTAATGCTTGCGCATCGATAATAGGAGTCACGTCAGAAACATACCCACTGCTCGCAGCAGAGAGAGCAAGATCACCACCGAATTTAGAAGTCTGCTCAGTAGTCATTGCACCGCCGATCAACAAGGATGGAGCACTCAAGGCACTGTCTTCTGCAAACTGGTTGGCAACGTACTTCGGAGATGAGAAGTAGAACTGGTTAGAGTTAGACATCACAGTATTTGTGGTATCAACTGCAAATCTTGGGTCATTTGTACCAGTAAGAGAGATCTGTGCGTGAGAGACACCACTAACAAAACTCGCATCATAGACAATAGAAGTTCTCTCAGGAACAATGTCAGCGAAGTTCAGAATGGCACGATCTATGTTGAATCCACGGTTAGTCTGAACAGTAGAAGCGCCAAACCTTCCTCGCGAGGTGAAAGGACCATTCGGGATAGTTGTATAATAACCATTCACGTCTGGGTTTTCTACTCGTAAAGAGGCGTCCATCAAGTCGGTTCCGATCAGACCTTGGTAGTCAGTTGCGCCAGTAGAGTCTAGTCCGGTTAGTTGAATCTTGTCACCAACACCCAATCCGTGACCTTGGTGGTCAATGCGCATACGGTTCAGGTTATCAGAGTCAACAGAGAGACTTGTAGCATAGTTATGTACATGTCGCTCGAGCGCATTGTTAGAGAAGTTTGCCACACCATCTGCCTTGAACTTAGCAGTGTATATTCTATATGCTAAGTCTTGGTTCTGCTTTGGCGTCCAAGTCTGACCGTTCTGAGATAAGAAAAGAGAACCTGTCGCGGGTTGCTTATTGACTCGCTTGGATGTAGATCCAAGAACAAGATCATAAGTTGAAGCAACAAACGCTTCGTACTTATCAGTTTCGGCGAGAAGGACTATAGCATACGTTTCACCAGCACGAAGGAACACTGGTTCTTCAAGTTCGAAGGTAACTGGGTGTGCAAGCACATCAGCAAGGTTCTCACCGTCCATGCCAGCAATAGCGTTACGCACTGCCTCAGCAGTAACGAATACCTTATGTTGGTCACTGATCATATCGCGATCAGGGATACCAGCAATGACATTGCGAATCTGAAGTTGTATAGGTGTTTGAGTATCCGTAGCAGAAGGGGCAGAGCGTATGAATACATCTACCTTTGTCGCGAATACTCCTGGAACACCCGCGCCACCACCATCAACAGTAAAGGTTTGCGCCAGAGGATCGCGTGGTCTCCAACGAGTCCAACTGGTATTGGTATTTGAGGTTGAACCCACAAGGTCGGTACGAGACACTAACTCGTCTTGCACTGTAACCACTCGAGTGGTTTCTAAAGTTCTCTGACGGAAAGATATATTACCCCAAGAAGAGTAGTTTGTCTTGGCGCGAGAGAGCGCAGCATTTGGATTGTACTCAGAGATGTCAAGTAGTTTAACCTCAGCAGTGCCGCAACGGAATTTCCATCCACAACGATCCCAAACAGCGGTGCTCTTTGAAGAACCATACTGCTTAGTTGCTGCCCTTTGTGTATCGATCCAACGCTTCCACTCAGTTTCTGTAGTGAAAGTGCCGGAGCGAGGAACAGGGACCACTGCGTTGTTAGGTATCCAAAGTTCATAGAACAACTTGCCGTCGGCATCAGTGATAAGAAGATTATCAGTAGCAGGTGTCACTACGTCTGGGTGACGGGACAAGTTTACGTTACGAGGAGCGATAGCACTTCTATGGATACCAGTTCTGATACCGTCTTCGAATTGAGTTGCTGTCCTGACTCGAGTCCACTGATCCATACGGATGCCGTTGAAGTAACACCAGTAACGAGTGTTTGGTCGCAGACCTTCTCCCTTTGCCATAATCCGACGTTGGCGCATGAATGGAACAGAAACAACATCAACAGTTCTGTCTCCCAAGTTTCGCGTAAACGTCTGGTCGCTAACAACTCTAGTACGGACAGACTGAGATACACGGAAAGTATTGGTCGTTGATGTGACTTGTAACCCCTGTCGTGTTTCCCTTCGTGGAGTAGGTGCTGGGTCTCGAGCAATGCCGGCCATTAGTGCGGCGAAGAAACTGGATCCGTTATTTCGCGTGTCAGTCACCCAACGAGCGGTGAGAGAAGTTCGCGTGAACGTAAATGTCCTTGGGATAATTGGAGCACCAATCTGTCGGATGATAGTTGCACCACTGGTATGCCGATCTGGCAGTCTCCTTGTGTCGAACCAAGTATCGCGTGCTGGGTTCAACCGAAGACTACCCTCTCCCATGAATACGTTGAACGGGTTGACATTATAGTAACCATGTTCTTCATTACTTTGACCAGACTTCCAAGAGATCATTTCTTGCTTCATGGTCGGGTCAAGAACGTGGGTGTAATCCAACATCAAGAGTTCGCCTTTGCGGACTATGTTAGACTTTGCAGCACTGGTTCTGACATTCGCGCCGTAAGCATTTGCAGAGTCATATACAAAGGAGATATTTTCTGCGTCCAACTTTGCGTGCATGGTAAACACTTGATCGTCAAACGAAGAAGTATGGGTAGATGCGTCATCTTGGAAAATTGATACAGTGTCTCCTCCGGTCAGTGCCACACCTTTCGTGAAGTCGTCGACGAAGAACCCAGTCTTTGAGCGAACAACACCTTCAGCGTCAAGTTCTACGAGGTTAGACGCTTCTTGCTCCAAGAAAGAGAGGGAAACAGTTTCTTCAAGACGAGCAACACGCTTTTCTACTGAGTTGATATCAGTCATCTTATAACCGCGATATGCACGACGGTTAGTAGAAATATCTTCGACACTCTTTGTGTTGCCGCTGAGCAGAATATCAAACAAGATCATCTGGTTAGGTTTTTCGTTAGGCGGCACAGGTTGTTCTGCTTCTACACCACGGTTGACGATTATCTCTGCATCGAATTGGTCGTCATACGTAAGAACAACTTGGTCGACCCGAGAGTTGTAGAACTCAACATCATATAAGATGTTATCACCATCGCGTGGCATATCAAAGCGAGTACCAGTAGCGAGGTTCTCTTGTGGGTCTAACTTCGGACGGAAGTCGAGGTGGTTATGAAGCACCAACTCTGCACCAGAATTTTTAGAGGTGAAGACTGGGATATCCCCGTAATCAAACCACGTGGAATCTTGGATGTCGTATGAGTTTACAGAGATGAAGTCGCCAGTACCTTGCCACTCTAACCAACCAACCTTACAACGGACGGTAGAAACAGACTGAGAGACCTGTGTGCCTTCTGGACGAAGTACAACTGGACCGTAGTAGTTGTCACGCTGTCCGTCGTCAAATTCTAGGGAAGTCAGCAAGTCTGATCCAGCAGAGTCACTGTCGAATGCAGAAATCAATCGGACACCGTCATACAGTTTACCACTAGAGAGTCCTGGAACTTCGAACTTGTCGACACCGTATGAGGTAGAGTCACCTTGAACACGGACTGCGTCGAACCAATCTTCGCGGTACTGCTTAGTTATTGGTGCTGGGTCTGTAAGACGGGCATAGTAGAATACATCATATTTGTCTATGTTGGCAGTACCAGTTACAGTAATAGTGGCAGAAGTAGCAGTTCCGTTAAGGACTATGCTTGATGTCGAAACTTCTTCAACTCGGTTAGTGGTTTTGTTCAAGAACAACCACTGACCAACATCAGTCAATTCTTCGTCAGCAGAACAAGTTATTGTCAATTGCTGAGAACCGTCGCAAGTTTGTGAGTTCTGACGTTGTACTGTAAGGGAAGTGACGTCAACAAACTTGACACGACCGCCTGGGATACGGAACAAACTTGTGTTTATTGTTGGGTCGGCGAGGTACATACCGCCATCGTCGTTTCCGAGAGTTGACCGAACAGATGGTTTAACTACATCTGAAGTTGCGTCATTAGCAGTTCGAACACTTCTTACGTTACGGAAGTTCTGTGCAGACTTCATGACAACATCGTACATGTACATACGAACAGCGTCAGAGTCGCCATTGCCGATTAAGTCACGGTTGGTGATAGACTTGATACGTGCATTACCGATAACAGTTCCAGCACCATTCAACAGTGCCATACGCTCTTGTGAGGCAAGGTTGAAGTTTTCGAGGAAACCTACGTTACCAGCAGCAACACTATCTTTGAATGAAAGATAGTTTCTGTACTCTGCTTTTATGCCTTGGTTGTCAAGAGACCTAAACGAAACTGGTTTAGGGAGGTTCATGGCAACAGGAATTTTATGCTCAAGATGGTAACCGTCTAAGAACGCTAGAGGACGAACACCTAATTGCTCAGCAGGAATTTCAACGATGAGATTAGCAGAGTCGTCGCCTTCACGGAAGTTTATCTCAAAGTCATTGACAATGAAGTCACCGTGAGTGTCGTTATGGCGTTGTGCCATACGCTTCTCGACCTGATTAAAGTTATCAGTGCCTTCTTTTATTTGTACAATCTTTGATGCACGTACAGTGGCGAAGGAACAGAAGTCTGCTTCGTCTGCGATAATGTCACGGGTGGTCAGTACCATCCGAATGCGGTAACGGTCTGCGCCTGGAGAAGAAAGGTTTGGACGAGCACCTTGGTTGTCATACAAGTTGGTGTCGTCTTCAGTTGTCACGACGTCTTGTATAATCTCAAATCCAACTTCAGCATCAACAAAGTCTGAATACTTTGATATTGCCAGAACTTGCTTCGGCGCATATACAAAATGCCCCTGTACGTAGAACTCTGCCTGTTGCATAGAGAACAGTACGCCCTTACCAACAGAAGCGACAAGAGGTTGATTTACAACAGAAAGACTTACAAGAGAACCTGCCTCGTCAACTAGGGCATCGCCCTTGCCGAAAGTAGGTGTGGTTGTTTGTACATCAGTCGAGACACCCTGTTGGTTGGCAGAGAGATAACGACCGTATAGTGTGGCGTAGTCTCCGTTTGCAGCAGCAGTTACGTGAGTGACTTGAAACAGTTGTCCGAGAGTACCAGTACCTGCTGGTCCTTTGAACACTGCACCGATGTAGTCTGCTTCTGAGTTAGTCATGGCATCGACTTTAATAAAATCGACAATATCAGTACCCGCGCCAGAAGACTTTGGAGAAACAGCAGCACCATCCATAAAGATGTTGTTTGCCATTCTAGTGACTTGGGTCTGCAAGATAGTCTGGAGTTGGTTCAACTCTCGACCTTGAAGGGCACGACCTGAGTTAAAAAGGACTTTATGATAACCTGCGCTATCCTTAAAGTCGTCTTTATAAGTATCAGAAAAAGTCGTCGCTGTAAACTGATTTGCCATTTTTTAGTTTTCCTTAGAGGTCGATGACAACTTTAATGTCTTCTGTCTGTTCGTTGTCTCGTTGAACTGGTGATCTATTGTCTATGTATATACATTCTCCAGAGAAACGATTCACTTCTGAAGGACGTAGGACTGGTTGCCCTGCGACAGTAACGATAGAAGTAGAACCACCCCCTTCTGATACTGTAACAGTGTCAGATGAGTCGAATGGCAAGAATCCAGTTTCACGAGTCTGGTGTACGTACAATATCTGGGTTGCAGCGTCGTAGTAATTGACGATCGCTTTGGCAGTAGATGTGCCTTCGACGATTTGGTCGCCAGTAATCAAAGAAGCATCCAGACCAACACCAACGTGCAGTCTCTTGAATGCAGATAGAGTAACAGCATCACAAGCAGAGTCGCCAGAGTTCGCTGGGATCTGGAAAGACTGGAATTGTGCACTATCTTTTAGTGGGTTGCGGACAATACCAATCTGACGGAAGTCGTTAGTGACGTTGAAGTCACCGTTCTCTGCTCCATCAAGTGTGGCGTTGAACATAATCGCGGAAGAGTTTAAGTCGCGAGTTGGGTTAGCGCCCATACCAGAGTCGCTGGTGATCAACGCTCGTAGTCGAGCACCACTACCAGCACCGCCACTAGCAAGTACTGCTGCTTCGTAGTAGTTCTGACCGAAGGAGAACGCAGAAGTAGAATCTGACTTCATAATTACTTCGGTGATCTGACCAAGAGAGTTTATGTTTGCATATGCTGAAGCAGGAGTAAGCGTCTCGCCCAAGATAGAAATTGGTTGGATAGTGATTGTCGGGCGAGAAGTGTAACCACTACCGCCAGAATCTACAGCAATTCCAAGTATCTGACCTGGGATTGCACCTTGTTGGATAGTCAACTGCTGTAAACGAGATACGGATAGATCTTCTGTCGCTGGACCACCTTCAGAAGAGTCAAGAACCTTCTCAACTGGCATGTAGGTTGATGTCAAGAACTTACGTGCTTCTGCTGCGCCAATGTTGAAGGCGAACCGCCAGAAGTATCCGTCGTCACCAGCACTGAATACATCACCAGAAGTATCAGTTGGTTTGTACAGAGAGTTGCGGGAAATTCCTTCAGAAGTTTTACCTTGCTGAACACAAACGAAGACGTTATTGTCATCAGTGATTACATAGTATGGAGAGGTTATGTTACCAGCAGGGGAAACTACAGTGTTAGAATTGTAGTCTGCGTCCCATGCCTCATACGTGTTACCAGCAGTCCATGTGAACCGAGGAACAACGTATGAAACGTCTGGTACAAGTTTCATGGACTGCACAGACGATTGGAACTTCTTAATCTCGTTGAAAGAAGTATTAGGAACTGGGGGTTGAAGGTCAGAATCCCATTCTTCCGCACGACCGATCGCGAGGTAGTGGCGGTCTGAGTCTCCAGAAGAGACACCGATATTCTGTGTTCTTGCGAACAAGTCGGTGAGTAGGTTTCTCTTGAGAATTTCAGTTATTGTTGCAGTCATTTTCCTCTACCTTAAACGATTGCTACGCCAGTGTCAGACGTAGATAGGATGTGCCAATTAGTCCCTGTCCAAATAAACGTCACAGAGGAGTAAGTTGCGACAGTAATGTCACTGTTACCACTATTGTGAGCGAAGTTATTCGGGGTTATAGTTGCTGTTGTAGTATTTAAACTTACAAATTTCTTCTCTTCACCGACATTTAGACCGTCAGGAAGGACAACGTTGAACGGTGTGCCAGAAGACCTGTTCAAGAAAGTCACAGGTTTAGTGACGGAAGCAGTACCATTTTCTGTAAGTTGTTCCCACTCAGGTGCGATCTGACCGTTCAGTTTTATTGCGCCAGAATTCTTTGGTGTCAAACACAAGTCGATGTTAGCAGAGTCGCCATGAACACAAAGGTTTACTCCGTCTACAGAGTCACCGTTACGAACCTCAAGGTAGTGCGAAGCATTCGATATACCATTAAACGAAATTATGTCAACCGAGTTGCTGTCATGAAAGGTAGAAACTATTGGATCAGTTAAGGTCTTATTACTAAGAACATCAACAGTGTCTTTCAGTACGATAGTTCCAGAAGCATTAGGAAGGTTGACATACTTATTGCTTGACGAAGGAGTGTTTGCGCCTAGGATAGTGTTATACGAACCACCGTCGAATACAACCCTACCATCTGAATCAAAACTCAAAGCAGAGGTTGCTTGAACAGAGTCTCCAAACTTTAGAAATAATTCTCTGAAGTTTTGGTTTATCTTATCAGACGCGGAACGAAGCGTGTCTCCTGTCCCATCATTGGCAGTTGTGCCGTTTTGCAGTATTTGTCTTGTCGCCATTTCATTGCTTCCGAGTGTTTACAATGTTTATTTATAAGGGTTTATACCGTGTATTCTGGTCCATGTGGGAAGTCCGAATCATATTGAACAACATTTGATTCGTTATATCCCCATATTGGAGTCCTATTGCCAGCACCATCGCTGTCTACTGGGTGCAGATAATCTGTATGCCACAAACCTTCATCCAAGGTGTTGATGACGTTAGAAAGATCCGCGTAGGTATCGTCGAGGGTGCGCGAGTTAATGTCGTCTGCGTCTGCCATAGAACCATACTGGGTGTGCCATTGTTCGATGTTTCTTGGGTGCAACGCATCGTTTGGACGAGACACGACGCGGTGTCCATCTGGTCCAGGACCAATCTCTGTGATAACCGAGGTTATGAGTCCTCTGGTAGATTGCTTGATCGAAACATTTGCTTGCTGTTCGATTAGTATTGGCGGTGGTGGTTGGATCAACGCTGGTGGTTGTATACCAATGTTTAGTTCTGCTATAGAAGTAATATCCACCTGACCCGACAAGAACATACCTGCTGGGTGTACAAAAGTCTTATATGCAGACTTCCAGATCTTAACAGAGATTGGAGTAGAAATCAAGAGACCGTATAGTTGATAGAACTTATCGTTGGTGATTCTTTTATCAGTTACATCTGCGCCGAGGGCAGTTTGACTTCTACGTTGAGAAACTATGCGCAACCTTTTGCCAGGGTATACGTATCCAGTCGAATAGAAGTATGAGAACGTATCGTCTAACGATGGTGTGAATTGATCGTATGTTTGTGGTGTCGCTGAAGAGGAAGTGACAATCACGTTACCATAATAATCTGCTGAGAAGTCGACACCGTTGCGCAACTCGTGAAACTTTCCACTATCGTCTTCAAGGTAAACAAGGAGTTCTGCGCTACTGAAGGTGAACCCGAAGTTTAAACCAGTTGCTGAACCTTTACCGTAATACTCAAGGGTTTCTTCTTTTGGGTCGCCGATATAAAATACTTCGTCGCGACCGTATTCTACATCAATATCTAGACCATAGAAGATACGGAAGAACTGTTTAATAGAAAACTCAGTACCCTTTGACCTGTACAAGAGGTTGGAGTATTGTAGCGCCGAGCGTTTGTCATTAAACGTCTCAAAGTATGGTTTACCCAGAAGAAGTTCGCTGGAGATAAAGGAAAGAAACTCGGACTTTGTTTGCGTAATATCACGAACAGTCAAGAGTTCCTTGATGTTGCTCGCAGGATTGTCGGATGCCTCAAGACTTTTGTGGTACTCTTGTAAGAAGTTTACAAGGTTAGGATATTTGTCGTCGAAGTGACTAGGAAGTACGTTATCGACCTCGTACTTCTCTATGTTTATATCACGACGATATAAATCCTTTAATGTTTTATCTACAGACATACCGAACGCCTATTATTGTGTATCGACCAATACTGCTTTGGTGAACGATTCTTCTTGATCGTATCGGATAATGTTATTACGTACAGAGGATACAACTGACTGGTTAGCAGGAATTGCGAACACCTTTATATAGTTCCTGCCTCCAGCAATCGCCTGAACATTCAGTGCATAAAAAGTTACAGTACCTGCGACTTTATTATAGTTTCCTACGTTGTCAATGACGACGTTACCAGCAGTGTCAACCATTTCTAACTGACTTGTTGCTTGCGTCTCAAATATGACCGGAGAAACGCCAGCAGCAGAGATACGAACGCGCTGGTCAAGTTTATTTCGGATAAACACAGTCTTGTTCTTATATGTAAACAACGAAGTGTGAACAGTCTTCGAATCGGAGAACTGTGGGTCACGGAGAGCAGTAGGGAACGCTACGGTGTAGTCTCTTGTGTTTGTAAGTATAGGAACAAGTCGGCGGTTCAAGATGATGTTCGCCCTTGAAGAAAGAACTGCTGGATCAGTAGCGTCAACTTCCGTCAACATGTTAGACAGTCTGAAGACTTGTTCGAACTTACCAGTGTTGGCGGTGAAGTAATCATCAACAGATTGATCAACAGCACCACGAACAGTAGACTCAGTGAAACCAGTCAGAGATGGGTTGAACTGAAAGAATACCTCGGTGCCGATAAAAGTTGTAACTGGATCAACGAACTTCAACTGGAACGATGCAACAGAGAACTGATCAGCGAGGTCAAGGATACCCTGACGGGCATTAGCAATAGTAATGTCGCTGAGGTTGTCTTTGAATACGATAGAAGTGAAGACAGAACCATAGTCTGGTTCAGGGTCATCTTCGCCGCCCCATGATTGTATATCGTTGATGAACTGCGAGTACTTCTTCAAGATAAGAGTAGAATAATCTTCAGAAGTTACCATTCTGTTCTGTGAGGCAAACTGGTAAGGTGCGTTCAACCGTATCGATTCAATACCTTCTTTGTCACCACCACCGGATGCCCTTGATATAACAGAGATAGAAACATTTTGTGGTTGGACGACGTAGTCTCCCAGATAGAGGTCTTGTGCCAACTTCAGGGATGAGATACCATTGGCGCTTGCGCCAGATGCACGCAGGTAGTCGACGTTGATGACATTCCCAGGTTGAGGCGAAACACCCAGAGAAGTTCCGTTACCAAATGTCAACTCGAAGAACTCGTTTGGAGATTCGCGTAAAACATAAAGACGGGACTCAGAAGTTATCACTGTTGCTTGTAAGAGGTCGGTGTAAAGTGCAAACTCTGACCCGCCATCTATTAATGATGAACCTTGGTCTTCGAATACCTTGACGATTGCGGTAGAAGTATCCATTTCCTCGTCTGGGACAACATACACAACATCACGAGCAGTACCAACCAAAAAGTCTATATTGCGATTCTCACCCTCATAAACCCGAATAGCATTGTCGGGGTCAGAAGCAGGGACAAAGGTGTATACGCCGTTTGAAACAATCGCGCGCAGAGAAACACGGTTGGTGAAGGTGTAGTCTTGGTTATCTCTCTCGCCACGGAGGACCAACTTGCCTGGCTCGATAGTGTATTGAGTATCAAGTCCGGTGACTCCGGCGAGGTTAATTGAAAGAGTAATACTACATTCAGCAGACTTTTTTGAATCTGGAACATATCCGATAGATTCAGCAAGAGAAACGACAGAAGGTCTCAACTGAGCAGTAACAAGGAAAGACTCGTTCAAAGCAAAGTTTGCATTCAACGCATTATAGTGAGTGTTGTATGCAAGTACGTCAAGGATGTTGCTTATACCGGAACCCTCAAAGTCGTAGTCGTTGAACTCACCACTCTCTTTGAGAAAGTTCTTGAGATTAGATTTGATTGTCTGAAAATCTAATTCAGTTGATTTAATTGTAGTTGTCATTATCGTAACCTGCTCATGTTTACGGTTGTGATGAACCCTTCGTTATCGATTAGTAATTCTATTTGTATACGAACTTCGTTATTGACATATGCCCTGAAGTCTTCGATACCTGAGTCGAGCAATTGTTGCCCCACAAAGTATTTTACATCAGTGACTTCTGCCCTTGGTTCCCAACGGTTGATTGCATTTGATATTTGGGTTAGGAGAAAGGTTGAGGAGAACGCTGTTGATTGGTCGAACAACATAGAACGGATGTTTCCACCAAACGAAGGTTCAAATGGTTTCTCACCTGTGTTGGTTAGTAAGATGTTCTCAACTGCCTGAATGACAGCAGCAGCGTCTGTCTTCCTATAGATGTCGCCAGTACGAACCCCATTCTCATCGACGCTTCCTGGCTTGGCGGTGAAGGAAAGGTCTATGTCGGAATAGAAATTGTTCTTACCAGTGGTAAGAGTCGTTTTCTTATTTAATCCTGGTGTTGTTCTTGTAAGTGCCATTGTAGAATCCGATTGGTCTGCTGCATTTATTTATACGCATTTTAATCGGATATTTCTACAAGATCCTCTTGACTCAGCAACCTTCTGTTCATATAGGTACCAATTGTCATTTCGAAGGTTACTTGGAAGGATGGGGTCACTTTCGGCATTACCACCAGTAACTGCTGAGACATAGTCCCATCTGGTCGAGTAATGTCATAATCGAGACTCAACTGGTCATAGAAGAACGTGTCACGAATATACAGAGAGAGGTCAAAGGTGGCGGTGTAGTCGGTTTTACCACGAGAGTTATACAGACTATAGACTACTGCCCGACCTTCATACTTCAATTGATTGATAGTATCGTTTCCAGCAACCAAGGAACGCTGTGCTGAACCACCATCATTTGTGCGGTACGGTTCACGCCAGTAACGATCTTCTGGTTGCTCGACACTAGCGTCGAATGCCTCACGAATACCACTCACTGGTTTGTAGAAACCCTCAGTGACCTGTAACCTGTAGTTAGAGAATTCTTTGGCGCTGGCGATGCCTTCCATCAACCAAGCGTGGAGGTAATACTGTCTCGCGAGGTCTTGTCTCTGTTTAAAGTTTGGTACGAAGTCTATTGAAGTTCTGGAACCAGAGGCACCGAAGAACTTTGACATCGTACTTGATTTAGATAACTTGCTGTTACCAGAAATTGGTGCACTAAATCGATCTGGGTTGTACAAAGGATCTGCAAGAATTGTCCTTGTAGTTGCGCCACGGTTAGACGGTTGGAAAGTCTTGGAGGAGCGCTCGAGAGGGTTACCCAATAGAGTGTACCCAAAGCGTGGGGTTGGCAGTTGTTGTCCTGTACGCTTGATCTCGTAAGGTGCAGGGGGTATTGAAAGTGTATGGTGTGGGTGTAGTCTGTTCTCGCTGAGCAGAGACTCGATACACTTCGGTCCATTTGTTTGCAATTCCGGTGCGGTAATGAGGTCATTGCCACCATCCATAGTACGCAACTTTGACCGTATCTCTGGCGTAGTTGGAGTCCAGTTGAAATAGTAACTGTATGTGTCTATCTTCGCTATCTTGTCTTCGATGGCGTTGTCTTCATCAACCATGACCTTACGAACAGCGAACGGAGAAGTCTTGTTGAATACTTCAATCCAGTCTGCGCTATTCACAAACTCTCCTGCTATGCTGTTACGCTCTTCAAGTAAAGAAGACGATCCAGCGGTGTTGTCAGCAGTGACACCCCATCCCCAGTCAAACTGGTAGTTTGGTCTTGTAGTCAAACTAGGAGAACCGTCTAGGGCAGTAACACTGGTAGCGGTATACGTTTTATCGTTAAACGGGTCTGTAGTAGCACCATCGGCGGTGCTGACTTCTGCTGGGGCAGAATTTGCGCGACCCGCGTTTGTTGCCCAACTAGATCTATGCGCTACGTGAGACTCTTCAGCGTACTTAGCAAACTTAGAAGTCCATGCCTCAAGAGCACGACCTACAAGGTTGCCTTGGAATACTGTACCACTTCCGTTGTCATCATCTGGACCAGTATACAGAACACCAGTGTAGTGCATCTTCTCGCCACCGATCTTACCTGTAGGGGCAGCGATAACCATATCCTTTGAGGTCAGAATTGTTTGTACGCCAGAAACAAGAGTGATACCTTCTTCAGCAGTAGAGCGAACATGACGACCAGCGTTAGAGATGAGGTCTTTATTTGCAATGGTGCGGATATCTTTCTTACCAACAACCTTCACGTCGCCACAATAGAAGTCAAACGTGTCGCCGTATACTTTTGTGTCTTTGTTACCGCGAACTATAGTAGAGTGTATGTCGCCAGTCTCGGTTGTATAAGAACCATGAGTCGAGTGATTGAAGTTGCCACCCACGGAAACACTCATTGTACCACCAACGTCTATGTTGTAGTCTCCGTTGACAATAAGGTTTAGGTTGCCGTCATAGACGAGGTTGCCCTGTCCAGAAACGACCAACTCGTGGTCTGCCCCAACAACTTGTACTTGGTGACTGCGCGAGGCAACGAGGACTGAACCGTCTTGTTTAAGTTCTACACCCGCGCCAGTATGATGTTTGATCAGGACGCGCTCATTCCCAGGAGTGTCGTCAATCTCGAAAGAGTGACCCGAAGGTGTGGTGTTCGCCTGATTAAATGGGAACACAGAAGGAGAAGCATAAGGAAGATCAAAGTTGATACCTAGAGTAGAACCGCTTCCCCAAAGGTTGTTGATGCTAACGCCACGCGCAGCAGAACTAACACTGGAAGTAAACCAGTTTTCTCTTTTCGGATATTCGCCTGTTGGATCAGCATTACCGTCGAGCGAGATACCAATGGTGAGTTCTGCCTCGACACCGTTCTCTTCAGAGAGGCGGTTCTCAACCTTGTTATTGGTAGTTGTCAAAAGTTCTTCTCCATTACGTCTGGGTCTTTTTCAAGGACGACAGATTCGCCACCCTGATCCAGTTTCGCCAGTATGTCTTCTGGCGTTAGTGCATTTTCATTCGTTGGATCAGTATATAGACTTTGTTTATTAAAGTTATTATACACATAGTCGCGAACATCAAACCCAGGGTCTTCCATGTTTGGATCGATGTCCATATGCCCAAGTGCTTGACCGCCTGGATATTGATTGAAGAAAACGCGAAACAGTTGGTACAGGGTGTTATATTGCGAGCGAGTAATCGACCTCGACGAAGCAACTTCGTACAAGTTCTCAGCACCAGTCGCGACATTAAGTCCACCGACAAGGCAGACGCCCAGAGAATGCTTGTTGTGCCCAAAGAGATCGCAGTGATCTCCTTCGGCATTTAGAGGAACACCTCGCTCAAGTGCACCATCACGGCGAATGATAAAGTGGTATGCGTTATCGCCCGCACCAGTTAGTTCTGTGAGTTGCGCTGCACTCAAGTTAGAGTTTGTGAATGTCTCAGACCAATGTACAATCATCTCAGCAACGCCACGTGTTATACTTGCCATCTCTGATTCAAGTTCTTCAACAGAAGAAATGTACGAACCTTGTGTGTCGATTGTGTCTGCGTCGATTGTGTATGGGTTTGGTCCAGGGAGAACTTCTGTGTTGTCTATAGTTCCAGCGACTGTGCCCCTTGTGCGTTCCATCAATCCTCGGAGGTCGCCAACTTCAACGTCTGTACCAGAAGATGCTTTGACATATCCAGCAGCAAACGTATCCCTTTCTTGACCAGACAATGCATTGAGCGCGAGGTCTCCGTGCCCATCACCTGTGGGTTTCACAGCAGTTTTTAATATAGAAGAAACTTCAGGGAAGGTCTTGATAACGTCGAAAGATTTTCCGAGGTCTTTTGTGTTGATTATGCCCTGACCCTTCAATATAGTCGCAACAGTTCTCGGTGAAACTTTAGAGACTTCGAGAGGAGACAACAGACTACCCAGTTGTTCGTTGACGACATTAATCGCGTCACCAGTTATTGCCTGTGCGATTTGACTGAGACTACCACTAACCCCAAAAGATCCAAGGACTGCGTCAATAGCACCAGTTTGCTCGAGAAGTCTTCTCTCATACCCATTTATAAAAGTTCCAAGAGAATCAGTGAGCAGTGAGGTTATATCAGGGATATTACCAGAAACACCAAGTGACCCAAACACTGCATTTGTTTGCAATGACTGGATAAGGTCGTCGCCTTCAAGTCCAGGAGTAAATGGTGACATGATGTCAGCGATCTGCCTATATGTCTCGTATGGTATAGTGACCTGACCATTGCCTATATTTGCCTCAATACCTGTTTGAATGAGGAATACGATCTTGGCGACAATGGCATCAGGCATAGTGCCGCCGGAGAAAACCTTATACGATGATGCATTTCCTGTTGCGTTTCGGATGCCTTCGGCAAGGTAGGTGTTCAGGGTTGATTGTGACAATATTGCCATGATTAGTTTCTACCCTTTGGTGTGGTCAAGTGTCCAGGTTCTATATTGATTAACCCGAGGTCTATTAGATCTTTGACCCTCTCAACAGACCTTTTGGTGACTTTTGTACCAAGACCATATTTTGTCTGAACCTCAACGATCTGTTCTGGAGTCAAGTCTGGTATAATTGAATCTTTATCGTCAGCGATTGTGCTGGAGGTTGCCTTTGTGCCCTTGTTAGCAACAGCAGATTCTTCTTGCTTGGCGGTGTCAAGTTCTTTCTGTTTGTCTTCCCAATTTGTCGCCGCACGACCTGCCTTTGGTGCCTTAACCTTGACTGGTTTACCACCTACGAAGTTTGTCTCAGTGCTGCTCTTGCCAGCGTCCGTTGCCGCCTCATAGTTGTCATTCGTCTGTGTTTCCACATATGTGTAGAAAGGGGTTTCATTGATCGGGGAGATAAAGTCCATGATCGCTGCTGCGCCCTCTTCAGTTATTTCTATCAAACTGGAAGGTGGGTATGTATCTGTCGATGCAATGGTGGGCAGTTCATCGTCATACATTCCGTTTTGACCCTGTAGAGTTTCCAACAGGGTATTGATGCTTGCTGGTTGACCAGAGTTTACAATGATGTATGGATAGTGATTGCGTTCGTTATCGAGGTGGTAAATCTCTGCATCATTGAATGTAGTTCTGATCCCAGGAACATGAGTTGAGGCAGTACCAGCAGACCATTCAGAGTTGTAAGAAGGTAATGCAACATTCACTGTACCAGCGATTATACTATCGTATCTCCACTTCCCAGACCCTTCTTCTCCAGATGGTGTTGATGACGGGAAGTTCCATGCATACCCTTGGATGACGTTAGAACCATTCTGGGTTTCGGTGAAGTTACCCTTTGCAGAAGAAACATTAACTTCGAAGTGGTGGACTTCTCCGGTTTTGTCAACGTGGCAGAATTCGTCGTTCTTGATATGATTCCCAGAAGTTTCTTCGTATCGGGGAACTTCCATCTCACCGTTTATGTAGAGGATGCCAGTGCCGTATGTGATGTGGTCAAGGTGTGGTACTTCTTCGGTGACTGATTGCCAACCGTCTTGCCGTCCTTGTATGTTGTCGTCTGTATCTGAAGGATTACGCGACCCAAACTTTTCTTGGTTGCCGTGGGCATATCGACCAATGTTCGACATGTTGGAAACAAACCATTCACGGATGCGCTGGGCGTGATCTGTGGTAAGTTCGCGAATACTGACCCGATCCAACAGGTTTTGTACATAAGAGTTTACTTCTTTTAAATTAACCAGTGCCATTATCTTGCCCCAAGTCCCCTGTAGATCTTCTCTGCTTTAGTCTCGGCATCTACCTGCGAACAGACGGTCAGAGGGTGAACATAGTATTTAACCAGAGCAGCAACTTGACCATTACCCTTTCTCTCAACACCGTCGATCCTCTCGCCGTAGAGAGTACCTTTGATTTCTCTTGCTCTCTGTATTTTGGAGAAGGCAGTTGCTTTACTGGTTTTAATTTCGTGTATAACCCACATCAACTGCCCTTCAAAGTCAGCAACGGAGCGAGTTGGTTGTAGTCGACTTATATATTGCACGAAGCGAGAGTATCGTGGAGAACCCTGCGGCAACCCAGCAAGACCGTATCCGTTTGTGCTTTGGATTGGGTTGAGTCCACTTATCACTTCAAGCACCCCAGTAACGGAGGATGCTTCTTTAGCATTGAGTCCGTTGTCGATAAAGAACCTTGCCACGTCAGCAGCAGGGAGAGGTGTGGTATCCTCGAAATCTCGATCTTGCGGGTTGTAAAATGTTGGGTCTTGTACCTGAGAGTTAGACTGCTGGAACTGATATGCAAATGGGTTTGCTGCGATGTCTTCTCGGTTTGATGCCTGGACTGCTGTTGGGTATTCTACCCTTGGGAGAGAACCCAATACCATCGGCAACTGAGAGTGTCCACCGTCAAGGAACATACCAAAAACCAGAGTCCCTGGAAGGATTTGGCAATGCGTACCGAACCCAGAACCACCGTAGGTGTCAGATGGGGTCATTACCTGTGCCCAAGGTAAATCGTTTTGCGGGATGTCGTTGACACTTCTCGAGTGTATGCCATGGATACGAACCTGAACACGACCTTCGTATCCATACGGAGGTGAATTGTCGACAACCGTTGCAACAAACCAACGGAAATCGTCACCATAGTATTCTACATTTAACGGTCTCACGACTCAGATGCCCTTGTTGCTAGTTTACTGATAGAGATGACTATTTCGTGCGCGGTGTTCGTGAATATGTTTCTACACTTGTGAATAAGATACTTACCTGATAGGTCTTCATTATACACGCCACCATCGTCTTGGTCGACGTCAGAGTTTAGAAAGTCGATGTGGACAGTATCGCCGACACTCACACCAGAGTTTCCATTACCCAGTTGGGCGAAGAAAGAAACTCCAGGGATCGTTATATCTATCATGTTTTTATTGAACATACTTTTGACAGCGGGGTTACGAACCTTATTCAGTGCTTCGATTTGATCTTGCGTATCATGGTAACTGTTGACAGCGCCATATGTACCAAACGAAGTTATAGTGTTGTAGTACCTACCGTCCCACTCAGAAACTAGACGAGTTTCTCCAGAGAAAGTCAAAGTTGCTTTCGAATCGTGGACATTCTGTTCCGAGTTATACGGGACAATGCGCATGGTCTCAAGGCGGTTCAGTGCCTCATCAATAGAGAAGTGACGGTCAAATATGTCGCTGGTGAATGTATCAAGTGATTGTAGGTTTGAACCGATCGCACCTTCATGCATCATCTTCAACGTGTCTTGTATATTCTCTACGCGCAATTTCTTGACCGCGACTGCCTGCTCTGCCAGACTTTTATTTGCTACTGATTGTGCAGAAGCAGCAGAATATGTCAAGTGTAGGTCTTCGTTGAACGCTGGAGCATTCATCATAAAGTCCAGAGTACCCATACGAACAGTATCTTTCCCATCTACTTGGTCGTAGATCGTTTGCCAACAATACAAAGGCGACCCTGATACAGTGGACGCACTGTTGAGTAACCACTCAGTGGTTTCGAGGGGACTGAGGTATGGGATAAGAACTTTGCGCGGGGAAGAGTTTTGAACAATACCCAAGTATGCAATGTCTGTGTCAACGTCTAGGTGGTTCTTCAAAACTGCCCGTGCTGTGGCGTCCACGTTTCCTGTATATGACCGAGAAACCTTAACCATAGCATCTCTGTATGCATGGGGAGAAATGCAGTTTAGGTGGTAGACTTCTGAACGATCGCCGACTTTGTTGTTCTGGATAATTGAGACAATGTTGAGGACTATAACGAATCCGAAATCGCCAAGACTTTCTTCCACAGAGCGAACCTCAATGCGTATTTTCTCAGAACCACGTATCCCTATCTCGTCAAAAACCCCGATGTCATCCATACAAACTATCTGGGCAGTAACATACGGTCGTTCAAGATCTTCAAAGAATGACAATTCGCCAACATAATTTGTTATGTTGTACTCATCGTCGAACCTCTCCGAGAAGATGGTCGCCTCTTTTATCTGAAATTCTTGTCCTAGTTTTTGAGGATTTGCCATTATCTGCGCTTCAACAATTGGTTAAATTCAGAGACAACTTGGATAACCGTGTCTGGTTTCAGAATAGAGATCGCTCGGTTCTCATCATTAGTTTCGCGCAACCGTTGGAAGTATGACACAGACGCAAGGGTTGTCACAGTATCCCAATCAATCGCGAAGGTAGAAGTTGTGCCTGTGCCAACTTTCTTGAATCCAGGCAGTATCTGGTTGCCGGTAGCGTCTTCGTAATGATGTATATGGTTCCACTGGTCAACTACCCTGACGACAGGAGATTCGTCAATAACAGTCGGTACATAATCAGGATCGGAGTTGACCGCAACTGCGTCGTTTGCCGAAATCGCACGTAATGCTGATATTGATGAGGGTGCACCTTTGAATTCCAGATAGACTGACGCAAGTGGATCGTCTACACGGAGTATCTGAACCGCCTTTTTTTCCTCTGAAATCCAAACCCACTTACCAGCAGCGAAATTAGGACTGGCGGCCATAGTTCGGTTACCAGCAGTGCCGACAGTATCAAACGCTGTGCCGTCTGTAACTACAACCACATTGGGGTAGTACTCCTGCGCCTTCCTGTAAACCTCAGAGTTGTCCAATGGCCATCCAGATATCCTTAGATGTGGGTTCATCAAGAAGAAAGTCCAATAGTAGTCCGTGGTACCATACAGTTTTTTAGAAACGTGATCCGGTCTCTCGTTATTCTGTACTTGATACGTTTGGTAAAATGATTTGAACTCCCTAACCTGATCAAACGCATCGATATAGACCGAAAGGTCTTGCACGCTTATTGGCAGTTCACCATCACCAAACTGGTATGGAGTCTTCGGGAAATTTCTGAAATACTTTGTACCTGACATTAGAACCCCTTAAAGATGTCTGCTCTGGTGAGTGCTTTGGATTCCATAAGTGTTAATGCGATATCCACTTCAGAGAAATATGCCTTGTTACCGTTGCCCTTAAAGAATGTTTGAGATGTTGCATTGAAGTTGGTCATAAAAGAGTCGATGTATGCAGGAGCAATCTTCGGACCAATTGTTTCCTTGTCATAAACCATTTCGACAAGGAACCTGTTTGGGAACTTATAACCCAGATCAACCCTTACACCGCCATCTGTGGTGATCCCAAAGGTGTCAGGATACATTTCTGTTCTGAAGAATTTAATAATTCTGTCAATGTCTTTTGCTTCGTCTTCGGTGGTTGGTATCAACTTGAAGTTGAACGCAAAGTTACGAGGAGTCACCTGTTTGAACAGAGCACGTGTGTTTGGGTTTGGTGTTTGCCTGTTTCTTGCTGCTGCGATATTCGCTGCTTTGTCGGAAAACTTACCAACAAGGTCTCCTATAAACCGTTTCTGTATATCTTCAGACATAAGAGATTCACTAGGCAGAGTGCTCACAGTTTTTCCAGCATCAGCAGCGGCACCGCCAACGGCACCAAGCGAGGCATTCTCATATTCCATTTTATCCGCAAACTGAACCCCTTGAGGCAAGTACAACTCAACTTGATTTATCCCAGTGGATTGGTGCTCCTCATTCATAGTCACTTCGCCATCACCGCCACCATCTATAGGTTGCTCGAACTCGTCCACCAACGTGAACCTGATTTTTCCCAAATACGATGTTTGATTATTTCTAGGGAATACTATCGACATTAGTTTATTCGCCTTCTAAATAGGTTTGTCTATGCACTTATTTATACTCTATGCCAACCACTTATAAAGGAAAGTACAAAGTCAAAAACCCCAAGAAATACAAGGGGAATGTGGACTCTGTCACTTACAGAAGTGGGTGGGAGTTAAATGTCATGCAATACCTTGACGAACACAAGGGAGTGGAGAAGTGGAATAGTGAAGACTTCATTATCCGCTACTATTATGACGTTGATAAAAAGTACCACAATTATCATATGGACTTCTGGATAAAGTTCACCAACGGAAAGGTGTTACTGGTTGAAGTCAAACCAAAGAAGCAGACAGTACCGCCAAAGGCAAAGAATCCAAAGTCGAAACGATCTTTGAACGAAGCATTCACCTACATCAAGAACGTGAATAAGTGGGAAGCAGCGGAGAAGATCGCAAAGGACAACGGATACGGGTTCGAGATATGGACAGAGGTTGAACTCGAGAAATATGGGATCTTAAAAAAGACCCCAGGGAAACTCAAAAAGATGAAACCTCTGGCACCCTACCGTAAAAAGAAAAAGACTTAGATCTTTCTTCCTCTACGACCATCAGTGCGGTCGCTACGATCCATCGCAGAAGGCATCGGTCCAGCATTGACGGTCTGGTTGTTCACCACGCTTGTATTATTGGTTGGTGCAACCACCATGTTACTGCCACCAGAAGTAGCAGAAGCGCGGTTCTCGTCGAGTTTATTTTGCTCTACTTTCATTGCTTCGGTTGCGCCGACACGCTCAGAACCACCAATAACCATACCGCGCTTGCCATTGGCACCAACCTCTGATGGGGCAGCAGGTGCATCACCTATTGTCAGTCCACGCTTCTCGGAAGATTTAGACCTCAAGACTCTCTTTGGGGCAGACTCAGACTGCTTCCTTTCTTCATATATTTTAGCAGCATACGGATCCATCTTTGCCGCTTCTTCGATCGGAGCAGTTATAAATGTAACAGCATCTTCGACGTTACTGAAAAATGCTTGACTGTTTGTTTCGTTGTTATAAGAGGCATACTTCCCAGCAGGAGTTACACGAACACCTTCTGGAATTCCGACCTTCTTAGGTTTAGGTGCGTCTATCGTCATACCACGTTTGCCGTCTGCCTTAACCTTCACAGCAGCAGAAGGGGCAGAACCTATCGTCATACCACGTTTGCCGTCTGCCTTAACCTTCACAGCAGCAGCAGGAGAATCTCCTATCGTCTTACCACGTTTGTTGTTCGGGGGTGTTTCAGCAACAGGCGATTCAGGAGTAACCTGAGCAGCGGATGTAGTTGGACCTTCAGCAACTACAGTTGGATTCCCGACGTATCCACCAACCTTCATTGCTTGCTGGGACGCTGCTTCCGGTGTAGATTCTTGACCTATCACCTCTCCTTCTGGAGAAAGCACAGGGTATGACCTTTGCACTTCAGGTTCAGCAACAGCAGTTGGCGTCGATTGTTCAGGTGCAGAAACAGGTTCTGGTTTGTCCTCAAATATAGGATCAAGTCCGAACATCTCGCCGAGACTATTGATTGCTCCCTTGACTTTATCTGCTACAAAGTCTTTGACTGATTGGATAAAACCAACTACGGCATCGACTATTTCTCCAAACCCTTCCGTGAAGGAGAACCCGTCTAGCATTGTTTCGAATTCATCAAACCCTAGCGCACCAGCAACCCAAGCGATCGCATCTTTAAGGAGGTCAAGCGGCACTGTGATCAACTTCATGAACCCTTTGACGAATCCACCCAGACCCGCGATCAACTTGTCCATAAAAGTGCCTTCCTCGCTTTGGAAGTCCGTAACGAACCCCATCACGCCCATAGCAAGTCCAACCAAAGCAGCGGTGATTAGTGCAAACGGCAAAGAGATAGCGGCGAATACGCCGCGTAATGCAGTGGCAAGAATCTTAACTCCACCCAACAAGACTTTGCCAAGTCCAAGCATTGTACGCCCAAGGAACTTTAGACCTTTGCTCAAAGCGCCAAAGGTTTTTGTGAAAATAGCACTTACTGTTCCAGCGACCACAATGACTTCGGCGATATTATCCTTTATTGCATCTAAAAAACCGAAATTCTTTTCCATGCCCTTTTTAAAGTTGGACTTGATGAACCCGCCATCCTTGGTGTCACCGCCGGAGACTTTAGGATCGACCCCCGAGTCTTCTTCGCGCGATGCAAGAAGTGCTTCTTTTTCTTGAAAAGATAGAAGTGCTTCATACCCTTTAGAAATTTCCTCAGGGACTGCCTTAATAAAATCCCTCATAACAGAGAGGATGTCGACCAAGATGATGTTGGTTTGGTCCATACTTACGCTCAATGCGCTGATGGCATCATTCTGCTCGAACATCGCCTCCAACTGTATTTCAGAGGTTCCATTGAGTTTTTGGAGTTCTACTGTCGCTGCTTCTAATGTCGCCATGTTAACGCGCTTTTCGCGCCTCCATCTTTTCGTTTTCTTCTTTTATGTACTCAACGAGCATAGCGATATAAATCCCTCGCTCCCATGGCAACATATTTTCTAACTCAGATAACGAATAATTATGGTGTTGCATCAAAGCAAAGTTAGTCTTGTAATGGTTCACAAGATTGTCATGGGCGAGGGTTATCAGAAAAAATCAGATAAACCCTTCAGTTCCAACTCGTTTTCAGTACCACATTTCTTACAGTTAAATTTTGCTTGGTGCTTTAGTGCTGGCATCTCACCAAGAAACTCTGTCATCTGCGCCAACTGACTACCCGTCATAGAACTCAAAAACTCGAGGAGTTCTTCTTGAGGGACATCACCAGCATCTGTCCTTTCCTCTGGTTGAAGCACCGCAACTATACAACTTGCGATCAACTTCAGCGCGGCACCCATATCCTTATTCGCTTCAAGGATTTCACCGCCAATCATCGATGCGTAAGAAGGGTATCGCATCTCAACTGATATTGTATCTGTTATAGTGATCAAATTGTCCTTACTTTTAGGAACTTCCACGATCAACGACTCGAGATCTACTGTATACTCGTTTCGATCTTCGCAACTCTTGCAAGAGATCAATATGGTAGATGTTTCCCCAACCGACTTGGCACGTATCTGTGTGTACATGTATTCAATGTCGAAAGTTGCAAGGTTCGTCACATTTATATTTGCGTCCGGATCTAAACATGCAGAAACCGTATCGCACATGGCGCGTAGGCATGCATCGTGATCGCCTGACTCATGTGCCTGTAGAAGAATCTTTTCTTCCTTGACCAAGTATGGTCTGTATTTAACTTTCTGCCCCAGTGAAGGGATTGTCATAATAAAATTTAATGTCTCATTGACGCGTGGTAATGCCATTATAAACTCCAATCAGTTTTTTACTAATTCTATAATCTCATAATTTGAAAAGGTTAGCGATACCTGAAATTCTGACATCGCTCCCTGTGCTTGGTTATTTAGTTCTATTTCAGTGAAGGATGTTGGGTAGGCATTGATAAGTTGGATGCCATAAACCTCACCGCCAATCTTGTCCAATTGGTAGATGGAAACAGGTTTTGCATAGTTTCCATGAAACCCAACAGTGAAAGGTGCCTTGGGGGTAATGATGCACTCGGACCATTCTTGCCAATACTTCCTGACACCGTACGAGTTTGTCAGATAGAAGGTGAGGGAGATATCTGAGAATACGTGTCCAGTCGCGATCTTCAATTGCTCCAGACCAATGTTTCTGTCAACAACGTTTATGTTCTTTCCAGGCAGTCTGGCAGCAGTACATAGAATGCTCAATTCTTCCGTTGTGGCATATTCTTTAGCAGCTGTGCCGTCTGCCTTCAGAGTTTCTGATATACGTGGCAGAATGACCTTGAACCTGTTTGGCGCCGAGGCACCATTTTGTAGGTCCATAAGAGACCTGAGTTTATCTGTACTGAATGTCATAATGGTTTCCTAGCAATTACCCTGCTGTCCCTGTGGACTCTGCTTTCTGGTGCCTTCTTCCAACTCGCCAGTGGAAGGTGTACAGCAACTTCCCATTCTGGTGCTGGTACATGGGCAACCTTTCCTATGATCTGGTCATACCTGTATCTCTTAACACAAGGTCTATGTGCCTTCAAGAAAGACTTACCCAAGAGATATTCATAATCTATCTTGAGGCGAGTCATTTTTGTAAACTCTTGTTGTGTTGCTCGGGGCAACAGGTTATAATATAGTTTCTGTCTCAGATCTACTGGCAGGTAGTGTAAGTTGAGTCCCAAGAAACCACCCTTATACTGTTCCAAGATAAACACCAGTGGAAACCTGTCGTAATATTTCAACGTCAACCTGCCTGCTGGTTTGTACCAGAACATATACATCCTACCAATAAAGTAGTTTGCTGCCACAGGTAACTGGGATTTCAACCTGTTCCTGTCCACGTCAACGTTTGCTATCTCGTTGATCTTGTCGAAGAACCAGTCCCTCGATGCCTTGGTGTTAGCATCAAGACCCTCTTCCTCGAACTCTTTTTTATAAATAGAAAATAGAGTTTCGTCCATGCGTTTATTTATACTGCGAGGAGGGTGGTATGAGAAGCATTTTTGTGGCGGTTTTATTGATTATGAGTGGTTGCACAATTCACCATACACACGGTGAAAGACCAGAGTTAGAGTTTGAAGAGTTTGAAGAGTTTTGTACGGAGAAATTTAGATTAGGGACATCGCAAGGCGGTCCAAGAATTTCCTGCAAGATACGGTTGAAAACTAACTTTCTCTGGTAGAATAAAAAAAGGCACCCACGTGGGTGCCTAAAGTAGTAGACCTAGATGAGTTTAGTCTGCGTTCGCCAACTTCTGAAAGTAGGAGAAAGCATCCTCATCACCAGCATCCCCCGCATCCTCAGCGGTAGCAGCAGCGGCACTAACAGCAACTTCTGGAGCAGGCGCACTAGAAGCAGGCGCAGGTTCAGCAACAGTGTCGATAGCAACTTCTTCAGCAATAGTACGTGGAGCAACTTGCCCTAGAACTTCATACAACTTGGTCTGAAGCGCTTCGTACGACTTGTAGTTTGCAGGATCAACATACTGGTTGATATCATGCAACTGGTTCAGCGTTGCTTGCAACTGAGTCTCGTCGCCGTCCATCAGAGTCGACGGTGCTTTGAACTCTGAACGGTCATAGTTACGATAACCTTCTACGTTGCGGATCTTCAACTGGAAGTCAGCACCGTTCCACAGATCGAAAGGATCTACTGGAGTTTCTCCAGGGAACTGAGGTGACATAAGGTCTTGGATCTTGTCGAAGATCTTCTTACCAAACTGGTACATGAAGACTTTGCCTTCGTTCTCAGGGGCAGATGGATCAGAGACAACAAGAATGTTGACAACATAGTGTAGTCGACGCTTCTGCTTGCGAACAGTTTCGCGATCTTCTTCGTTACCTGAGTTCCACAACTTGGTGTTGTACTCGCCGAGTGGGTCTTGTTGACCAAGTGAGGTCAAAGACTTCTCGATGTACCACTTACCAGTTGGACCTTTGAATCCGTGATCCCAATAACGTACCCATGGGACTTCACTTTCGGAGGGGAGGAATCGAATAACTGCGTAACCATTACCTGCCTTGTCGACAGTTGGTTTCCACAGATCGAGGTTTTCTTTGCGGTCGCCCTTTTCACCACCACCTGCTTCTTGAGCAGCGGAGACCAGTTTGTTTATGTCGTAACGCTTCGACTTTAGCGTGGATAAATCCATAGTGTTTTCCTTGTATTACTGAAATATAACATCGTATTAAAGTTTGTTGGACTGTATGCGTCCAACCAGTATATAGGATACATCATCTCGACTGAGATGTCAACACCCTACCTTCCCGTTGCGCCCAACTGATCAAAATAACTCGTTTGCCTTGGGCGAGAGGAGTTGCTTCGTGGTCGAACCATGCGGGGAAGATGACGGTCTCAAACGGTTGGAGATCAACAATATAGTCTTTTCCATCCGGAGTCCAAATTTGTAGTTTACCACCGACGAGGTCTTCCGACTTCTCAATCATGGTAACTGATGTATACAATCGGTTGTGCCTCGTTCCTTCTTGATTATCGTCGGCATGCCGGAGGAAGGTTTGCCCTGCGCCTTCATACTGAACAAACTCATACTGGGCGAACCAAAGGTCTTCGGGGTAATCTGGGTCAAGGTCTGCGATGTAGTTGAGCATTTCCAGAGAAATATCTGGAACTTGTTTATGATTCACTGAAACGTGCGTACACAGTCTTGTGTCAGAAATAAAAGCACCGTCTCTAGAATTGTAAACACTCGCCCGACGAAGTTGAGGCGAGTATTCAGCATACAGGTCAACTAGACACTGGCGCTGTTCTTCATCGAACATGAATTCTCTGATGAAATGATTATTCAAAAGGCAGTTCCGCAGACTTGGCGAGGAAGTTCAAACCCATTGCTTCTGCTTCCAACTTGGACTTGACCACAACAGAGACATACTTGCGAGAATCTTCTATCTCGATTTTGTGTTGCTCGCAGCAGTAGATAACTGCTTCAATATAGGGTATGTTCTTTTCTTTGACAACTTGTTCGACGATCTTGCTGAACTTCGCCTTTGTCATAAATTCTAATTCTTCACTCATCTTCAGTTGCCTCTATTTCATCCACTTTGATAACCTTGGCGGTTGTCTCGATCTCTTTGATAAGAGCGTGGACTTCATTATACGGACGCTGAGTGAGGTATTTCATCAAAGCGTTCAGGGTAGGTTGTTCCAGACCGATTAAATCGTTCATATCACCACCTATAACTTATTGTCATTTCGAAACTGTTCATACCCCACTTGGTATCTTCAACCCAGAACCCACAATTGCCTTTGTACACGCAAGGGTTGAAGTTTGGCGCATCTAGACCGTAGTCGATAATGTCCTGAGCGATCTCGCTTCGAGATATCCACATGACCGTTTTGGGATTAAAGATATTCATCTGGGCACCGAGTTCCCACTGGGAAGAGATGTCATATGAAACACCAATGCGGAAGAATACATCTTGACGGTGGCGCCAACCAGAACCAAAATCCTGTTTGTAGTTGTTGTATTCTTCCAGAGGGATTGGGATAGGGCGACCGTCTTTTTGGTGGCGACCAGTGAGGTATGTGAATGCCGCTTCACCAACGATAGTGCTTCCTACTGGAAAGTTTGCATTTTCTTGTTCTACGCTGTACGAAGGCACTTGCTGTACGTTTGCAGAAGTGAAACCTGCCCAACCTACACCGAGGTTCAACTCTAGTTTGTCAGACAGGTCGAGGTCGTAACCAACGCCTGCTGCCCATGTACCCGACTCAAATATAGGTTGACCCATGGCATAATGGTTCTTGTCGTAATAAGAACCCCAAAGATTGAAGTTGGAAGGTTCATGCTCAAGTTTCACATGTCCACCAAACCTGCCCTGAGTTGTGAAATAGTCGCTCGTTTGTATGTCGCTACTTAAACCCAAACCCAGCGATAACGTAAACGCTGATATAAATTCCATTATGAATATTCCTTTGCTAGTTCTTGTGTCCAAATGGCATCCAAGTCAGAATAGTACACGCCTTGGGTGCGTTTGATACTACCATCAGGATGTCGCGCTGGAGTCACACAAGCAAACTCCATACTACTTTCGCGCTTTGCACCATATTTATGGTCAAGGTAAACACCGTCTCTGATCCATGCACTGAGGTTCTTCACATATGCCTCGGCGATCTGAAACTCTTGACGCTGTTTTGAATCCTTGGAATCTTTCTGGTGACGCACACTTTTAACTATGTCGCGCCATACCTTCAAGTTCTCCTTGGAGTTAGGGTACGAAAGAGGGTGGTCGTCGTCAAGAGCAAGTAGGCGAGGGTGCGCGTTTGGTTCCTTTCCAGCGTTCCTCTTGGCACGTGCCGCTGCGAGTCTCTCGACCGCTGCTGCCTTCTGCTCAGGGGACATAGGTTTACGCTTGCGCTTCACCTTTGTTGTTTTGCGCGGTGCCACACCCATTTCTTTAAGCATTGACTCTTGCTTCTTCGCCTTCTTCCTAGCACGCTTCTGTGCTGGGGTCAAGAGGTGGTCCATTTGATCATCAGACATCTTGAGATATTCCGTTGTACTCTTTCAGAGTCGGGACATTAAAAGACCTCCAACCTTTTTGATCAACGTCCCAACAGACAACGAGGTCTGAAGGATTGTCACTGGGGTTGGGGGAGGTGTTCTTCTGAAAACGCGGATCGATGTTGGCATCGATCAAAGTTGCGTTCATCTCTCGAAGTTCACCGTCTTTCTTTTCAAACTTGAAGTTCACTATTCCAGACTTCATCTGCATGATGATAAAATCTTTCGTTGGCAGTTGATTCTTCTTCATTATAAATTACTCCTCGGTCAGTAGAGTTTGGTCAATGATACGCATGTTGATTTCAGAGATCAAGATGCCTTCAGCGCCGTGTTCTTCCAAGATCTCCTTCGCGTGTGCAGGACACGGAGTATCGCCTTTGTGAATGTAGTACCTTGCAGTCTGACCGTTCACGGTCGCTTCAACAAGTTTGTAATCGTCTTTCATATACATATAAATTCCTATCAGTTATTGTCCATGAATGGACCTAGTGGGTTTGTCGTGAGTTCATCTAGTCTCTTTCTTATACTTACAAAGAACCTGTTCGCGTTACCATTGAATGCTTTGTGACATTCCGTGCAAATTTCTCGAGCAACTTTCCGGTTGCCTTTGTGGATGAGAAAGAACATCTTCATGGGGAGAGTCCGTTCGCAACATTTACAATCCTTGTATAAAATTTTCTGTACACCGAACAACGTCATTACTTGTAATATCTTGGGATCTTGCGCGGTCAACTTTGTACCATGGCACGTGCGTTGGGCAATATCGACTACCATTCTTCGGATTTTCGATTCAATCGCCTGAAGTTCGCCGACGTCCTTCATTCTCGAGATTTTATCAGCAGTCAAATCTTTTATCTGCTTTTTGGTGATCATACCTTTCATATTTTGTAATCCGTGAGGTTGTCGAGACAAGCGTCGACACCATAAACAAGTTCATGAACAGCACAAAGCAAATCCTCGTCAGATTCTCCCTTTGTGATCATACCAGACAGGACATCAAAAGCGTCTGACTTCAACTGTCGTGCTTTATCATCTGCACTGGACATAACGGTAATCATAACATACCCTTAATTGTTCGAACCGATCGTCGGTTCCATTTGTTGAGACCGTGGATGCGTCGTTGACGCAACCGTGCAGCGGTGAACATGCGGCGCACACCTCGGTTGTGTCGAGTGGGTTTGATCACCCGATCGAAATTGAGGTTGAGGATGGGCGAGTTGCCCGCTGCTTGACACTCAGTGTCAAGGACACGCCACCCCCATTGGGCGGGATTACGTGCTTCGTAACGACTTTGTAATTGCTCTAGGGTTATTGACATATCATATTCTCCTCAATTCAGATACTATTATCGTTCAAATCACGTCCAAAGACAAACCTGATTAAACTGAAGCAAATCAACAACTTACCACTCAACACATCGGGTGACTGAAACAGGTTTGAATCCTGTAAACTTCACACCCTCGTCGAACCATACGTGTAGTTCATTTCGAACTCGAGTTTCACTACGGACACAAGTCGAAGACGCAGAAGAAGGTTCGATCGATTCCCACGAATTAATGAATGCTGCCACGATGAAGGGGAGGCAGGCGATACAGAGGAGGGTTCGTTCTTTTTTGTGCACGAAAACATCCAGTTAATTACAGAACAAATATTATCTCGCATCTAGAGTGAAAAGGCAAGTGTTAAATTTTTGAATAAAATCAACAACTTACATAGAAGTGACAAATTCCACGTTCGGGGGAGTAGCAACCTTGGGGTTGGGGTGTTTATGGTAGAGCACAAACTTGGTGTCTCGGAATTCGTTGAATATCCCCGTCCAAATCGGTCGCCAGATGTCAAGGAGGCGGTAGTTGTTAGTGCCTGTCCGGTCACTACTCAACACCGTGTCCGTGTAAGATCGCATATTGTGGTCGAAGATAGAGTCGAACCCATACATGTGAATTTCATCTGGGCGGTGCCGCGTTGCCGCGTAGTGCGTCGCAAGGTGTCCACAATTAAAGTTAGTCGCACCCTGAGATCCTGCTCCTGCGTATTTCGGCACGGTGTTGTAGAACTCTCTGATGTGACTGGAATGCTTAAATGAGAAACTAGGGTTTGTTTCACAGAATGTCTTTGGACGAGTACCCATCACCCAGTAATACCCGTCTAGGTTTATTGAACCTTCTTGTAAAGCAAAGCACATCTTGAAGTCGACTATACAAGAAGCGTAGACGTTAGCAACTTCAAACGGAGGTTGGTTACATACGATCAGTTTGCCGTCTCTTCTATAACGCAAAGACTCTGGCATCATCTGTGCCATGTCGCCATTACCCAATACGTGAACTTTCTTTGTCATGCCATTTGCTTCCTTATCTCATCATTACCTTTCTGTCCGGTCCAGTGCATGATAACAGGTCGGTTCGGTAATCTTTTCTGTTCACGGTCTAACCGAAGAACATTAAATCGGTGCGGTGCTTCTGAAATATGCATTGCGCGGTTCATTGCATTTGTATTCAACAGAGTATAGAGCGCTTCTTGGTCGCCTCGGTGGTTGGTAGATTTTATCTCCTCATACCAACATTCAAGCACCCGAGGACGCCCCTCGAAGGCGACTACGCCCGTATTGTACCATGGACCTACATTGCCTTGGGGTGTCCAAGGAGATCCGTTCTCGGTCCATGGATGGTCTACTACGACCGTTAATTTGTTATGTTCGACGTACTGGAATATGTACGATGGGTCACGGAGTATTTGACAGTCTGTATCTAACCAACAGAATTGCCCGTTGAACCGTTGCTTCATCTGGTACATCGCCTCGACCTTCGAGAACCATCCCATGCCCTCGACTTCGAACATGTAGTCGCACTTCTTCTTGGCAAACTCTTTCATTTCAGAGGACATACCGAAGTCGACAATAACCAACTCAGACTCGCACTTCTTGTTGAAGTTTTCGATGAACCACGGGAGTTGCCATTCCGTATTCACGTCGCATCCGGTCATGATATATTTGTTCATCATAGTAATTCGTAGGTCTCACCATAGTTATGTTTCGCAAGGCAACCTTGGGTTTTCTGTATAGTAGAAAACGAGTCACGCGCCTCGACTGGCCATGGATAATATTCCTCAACGCAGTCGAAGTTACTATTACTTATAAACACATCAGTCGGACTGGCACACTCTTTCGCCTTTGCTATAAGTTTCGCTGCGCCTCTGGGGGTAACAGCATAAGCATGGGCACCTGGAAGATATTGTTTCGATATGAGTTTGCTCTTACCGAGTGTACTTGGCGTAACCCACTTACCGTAGGAAGGGTGACCAAAAGATAGTATGTCAGTGAAAGAAATACTAGGTATCGCGTCAAGGAAGTACGCATCATGCTCCAATATTAGTAGTGTTTCGTTATCTTCTACTGCCTTCTTCCAAAGTCTGTAGTGTGAGGTAAAGGCAGCAACGCAGTTGTCAAAACGAGAGTAGACTTCGCGGAACCGTTCAGTTGTCACGCCTTCTTTTGCAAGGTACTCGGAGGGGTCGTCTGCTGGCGTGCACGCTTCGAACCTTTCTACGGAGAACCCAACCCTTGTTGCTGATCGAATACACCTCTCCGCTGATTGGAGGGACTGTTCGAGGGTACTAATTGTTATTACGTACCCTTTCATATTATGACAATCCTGTAGTTGTCGACTCGCCCTGCATAACCTTCGTCAAGTATGGGTAAACGACTTTCAAATCACGAAACAACTGGCGACACATTATCGCGTCGTTCGGCCACATCCCTATGCGAGCAACTTCTTCAAGAAGTCTTTTCGCAAGATGCGGTCTTATGATGTACGCGCTGTTGCCAGCGAGTCCCATCGGTAAAGGAAGTTCTGTCGGTTCGTCGATGATGGGTACTCGGTTAATCCCGTCCCCACACACTGCGACTTTTGCATGGAACAATTGTCCCTTGCGAGTATTTCCTCTCGGGTCATTTAACCCGACAGCACCCCAACTTTTATCTTGTAACAACTCCGATATCGATTTATCGGTAACTGCTGGCAAGAATCTTGCATCGTGTTCAAGTACGACGATCCCTTCGTCTAACTCAACACACAATTTCCATAAACGGTAGTGACTCAATGCACAAGAAACTACCCTGTTCTGATTCTCTGCTGGATAAGTCTTTTTATATAGACCAGTATACAAGCAGTAATCATCATCAGATGACCTTGTTGGCCAACTCCAAGCAATCTGTCCACCAAACACTTCTTGTATATGTTGGTAGATGTTATCTGGTTGAGTCGCCTCAAACCGCTGGGCATTGAGTCCCACTTTAGTCGCGCTTACCAGACAATCATGCCCCATTGCAGCGGAGGCACTGTTATCGCTCATCTGTATTATATAGGCATTTGTTATTTTTGGACTAACCATGCGACGTACTCAAATTCTTGCTGTTGAACTTCACCGGAGAAGGACAAACATATTCCATAACAACGTTCATATCGTTGATTATATAGTCACTTTGTTCAAGACCTTTGTTCCATGCTGCGTGCAATAAAGCACGAGCACCTTTAGGCGTGACGGCATATGCAGCAGTACCACAGATCATCTTTGCACCCAAATATGGGGAATGTTGTACCTTACAAACCAAAGGGTAATCTTCAGGCAGTGGCGCGACCTCAGTCGTCTTTGGTATCTTCCAACCGCCAAACTTGCCCTTGAGTGCGCCGAAGTCGAATGCATATTCTGCGTTTAAGACCAGCACGTCTTCAAACTGCCAGTCTTGCGGAGAAGAAACTGCGATGGCGTCATGCTCGAGGAATATGAGAGGTCTGTCTTCTTTGACCACCCGTTCCCAAAACCTCACGTGGTTCATTACGCAAGCAAGTTTCGTTTCTCGTTTCTTATCCACGAAACCAGAGAGTCGACCGCCTTCCATAATACGGTAATGCGTCGGGTGGTCCTTATATGTTTCCGGAGTGTACCCAGCGACATAGTGCACTTCCCAACCATATGCCCGAAAGGAAGAAGCAGACTGTCTTGCCTGCTCGACAGATTGGGGATTACGCCAAAGGTAGTGAAGAAAACACGTGGTCATTTGCCATTTTCTCTTTCTTCGCGCACGCGAAGTTTTTCCTCAATGACCGAGGCGCGTTCTTGTTCCCACCAAGCGTCGTCATAATCGTTCTTGTACTGGCGTAGTTTGGCGTCCATCTTCTTCGCCATACCATATGCTTCTTCCAATCGCGATAGGACTTCTTCACGTCGGTCAGAGGTCAAGTCTTCGAACAGTATGTCATACATCTCACGGTGAATCTCGCAGATAGTTCGCCCAAACTTCTCATTGTAATGAGCGTTACTTATCTCTCCGCTACCGCCACTCATAACTGGACAACGACTTGGAAGTTGCCGTACTGCTGAAGTTCTAGGTTGTTCTCTTCTGCCCATTGGTTGACTGCTTGCTTAACGCCACCTTTGTCGCCGTCTTTGCCCCACTTATAATCATCGCCGATAACATATCCACCTTTCTTAACAACCTTGAGTGCGTTACAGAAGTCGTTGTATGCTCCGGTGTACGAGTGATCTCCGTCTATGTAGATCCAGTCAAGAAACGGTTCGAACTTGAGTTCAGAGTAAGTTGTGAACCACTCAGTTGCCGTCATACGACAAACCTCAACGTTGGACAACCCGCCAAACTCTTTGTCTACTTGTGCAGCAACATCGTCGTAGTATATGTCGAATGACTCGGGTGTTGCTTTACCCGCCAACTTCTTATAGTTGTTGAGGTACTTGTCATAATTGAAAGTCTCATCTTTGGCGGCGAGTGCTTCGTCGTATCCACGTACCGCCCATGGGTCAACTAAGTACAGCATGCTGGGGTTTTGTTTGACGAATTGACGAGAAGAACTCCCCATCCATACGCCAATTTCTGCGCCAACAGAACCCTTTTGTATCAGGTTCATTATGTTGTGCGAGTCTCTATTTGTAGGTGTACCCATCATCGCTTCATCCCTCCATTCCAATAGTTGCGCTGTGCGCCAGTGTCAAAGTCATAACCCCAAAGGTCGATGTCTGCCTTGTACCAATCCGCGACTATCTGGATAGTTTTTTCGGTATACATGTCCATGTAGGTTCCCTCGTTGAGTCCGGTCACGTTACGCGCCTGAGTCATTTGAGGGATATTAAAGTATTTCTCGAGATCTTTGTTAAGGTTCTCGAATCGAATTATGTCGCACTTGAGGTCACCCTTCTCGTCGCACGTGTGGTCAACAGCAGGGTACCAACCTTTGATGGCACGGTGCCAGTTGTATGGTACATCACCCCAAACGTGACGCTCTTCCAGAAACTGCTCGAAAGTGTCACAGTTAGTCGCCTGTCCGTCTGCTTTCTTCTCGACATACTTGACCTTTCGTGCGAAGAAGTAACGCGAGACAACTCTGTCCCATGGGTTTCGCGCGACAGCGAAACAGTCATATGCCTGAAACTTCCAGTCAAGGTCTCGCCAGCGAGCATGCTCGTGTCCGTGGTGGTCGCCCTGCTTCTTCATCTGCGCTTCGAGCGCCTTAGTGTATTCTGGGGACTTATGAGTTTGCGGAGTAGCAGGGATGATTTTACCGAGAAGAGCGTCGCTGCGACGGATTGTCATACCCGCACACTTCGGGATATGAATAAACATTTTGGGGTCAAACATTGCTAATATCTCTCATCAACGCTTCGACGTTTTCGCCGTTGTCTGGTAATTTATCTTTCAAGTAGAAGTGTACAAACTCACATTCTTCTACCTTACCATTAATTAGGGATCCATAAAGACCGTTATATTTCCAATCAAGGTTCTTGTGTGGTATGCGGTCTTTTCTCAACCAGTAGTTCAGGAGGGTTTGATCCGTGGACCACTTATAGTAACCGACACCGTCTAGCATGTCTTGGAACTCTGGGCGCATCAGGAAATCTCGAGGAGACTGACCGCGAAGATATGGTTTCATTTTCTTGGTGTTTATCAACATCAACCCCATGTTATAAAACTCAAACCCAAGGTCGGTGGAGTATTTCCATCTGTCGGAGTCCATAACTGCCCCAACGGATTGGTATTGCATATGCGAGTACTGCTTTATCTTCGCCATGTGATGAATATTAATCGGCATGTCCATTTCGGCGACGCCACCAAAGGCATACTCTTCACCGAGTTCATCGAAGATATTGGAGGCGGTTGGACGAATGTAGATGTCGGCGTCCAGAATCAATATCTGGTCGTAATCGTCAAACAACTCAAAGGCATTCTCTTTCTCAAAGATTGGGAGATACCCAAGTTCTTTCCAACCGCCACACTTGCCTTCGCGATGAGTGCGGAATATGTCGGGGACAATGCGTAGTTTAGGTTGACGTTGGACGATGTGTTCCGCACCGATGCTGTCGGCATAGTCTTTCGCGGATTGGATGCAGTGCTCGTACAGTTTGGAAGAAGTTCCAACTGCCACTTGATATATTAGTCGCTTCATACTTTATCTATAGCGTCCATTAACTCCTGAATACACTCGCCGTTTTGCGGGAGTTTGTGACGCATAAAAAAGTGGATAAAGTGTGCTTCGGAAATCTTACCTTTCTCGAGAGCGGAGAACAGTGCGTTGTATTTCCAGTCTATGTGCTCCACGTTCAACTGGTCTTTCTTCATCCAGTAGTTGAGCATGATCTGGTCGGTCTGCCACCTAAACGGTCCAATGCCATCAATGAAGTCACGGAAGTCAGGACGCGCCATAAACTGTTTTGGCGTCATACCGTTGAGTCGTTCAAGCATAGGTTCTGAATTGTAGACGATCATACCTGAGTTGAAGAACTCACCACCGTTCGGGTGGTCAAAGTCCCAGTCGTATTTTTTACAAACAGAGTTGTTCAGTTGCTCGCGCGAATACTTGATGATCTGCCCACGGTACTTTTCGTTGACGGGCAACTCACGCTCAAACTGTGCGCCGAAGTGACAGTTGGTTGAGATCTCGTCAAAGACGTTTGGTGAGTCAGGTTTGATATAGATGTCTGCGTCGATAACAGCAACTTGGTCGAACTCAGGTAGCACAGAGAAAACGTTCTCTTTTTCGAAGATCGGGAGAAACCCGCCATACTTTTCGTACGACTCTTTGCTGCGCATTCCGGTAAACGGGTCAGGTTTGACCCACAAGAATGGTTGTGTTTGGACTAGATGCTCCACGCCAATGCTCTTGGCGTATGCGTTCACGGACTCAAGGCAGTGCTTGTAGAGTTTAGATTGCGGTCCAACCGCTACTTGAAATATTGCTCGCTTCATACATTATGTTCCGCAGACGTGCCAACGTCATAGTTCACTATTTGGAAACAGGTTGCCCGTTTCAAATGATAATCTTCAAACTGCGATTGTTTTAGGTTCAACACCTTCTTACAACTCTGGTAGATGTGCCCGTCGACGTTCTGTTCGATCGGTGCCATCAATGCCCATTCAATCAACAAACTCGCAGTGGTCTTAGTTATATAGTACCCAGCGCCAGGCGCTATATGCTCCTCTCTTCCCAACCACGCTCTGTCGTTTCTTGGGAAAGTTGCAAACAGCGCAATCTCATCAGTACCAAAGGATTCGAGTTTCCTCATGGGATAGGTGTCATGTTCTATGACATTTGCTGGACCATTACGGAGCACATATTGCCACGCTCGGAAATGACTATACCAGATTGCCTTCTCGGTGGGCGTGAAAGGGTTGCCGCTGAACTTCTTATCAGCAAAGTTGAGTTGGTCACCAAGGGTATCGGGTGTGGTTGCTTCGAATCGCTCAACCGAGTAACCGTACTTTGCCCATTCAGCAGAGCAGATCGAAGAATAGTAGTCAGACTTCTCTTCGCCTGTTATGGCGATCATGAGAATCACGATGTGAATACTTTGACGCCATACTTCTCTTCAAACTTTTGAGCGTCTATTTCGTCGTTCACCATGGGCATGCCCCTAATATTCAAAGAAGTATTAAGGAGCATCGGAACTCCCGTCTTCTCGTAATAACATTCAATCACCTGACGGAACACAGACTTACAATCCTTCGGTACAAGTTGAACTCGTGCTGTACCGTCCACATGGGTGACTGAACTATACGGATGTTTGGCAGTTGCGACGAATTGCATCCATGGATTCATCTTACCTTCGAAGTATTCATGCGCATGTTCTTCTAAGATGGCGGGTGCGAACGGACGGTACTTCTGCCTTTGTTTAATTTCGTTGACAGTGTCCTTAACATCATACCTTACATCTGCGATCAGGGAACGGTTGCCATATGCACGAGGACTATATTCTGCCCTGCCATTTGCAATACCGCAAACCTTATGCTTCAAGATATGTGCAACAACTTTCTCTGGATCCAACTCACCTTCTATCTCATTACCAAGGAAAGGGTGTTGCCAGTTAATCCTATCTTTACCCGTATCGACACGATACGCCCAAGCAGCAGCACCGAGAGCAGAACCCCCATCACCTGGATTCACGTCTACCCAAATGTCGTCAAACAGTTCTGCAATCCGAGTGTTTGCTAGAATGTTCTGCGCGACCCCACCGCTGTAGCATAGTTTGCTTCCGTATTTTCTTGCGGTGGTCGCCCACTCCAGAAGTATCTCCTCGACTCCTCTTTGGAGAGAAGCAGCAGCGTCTTCGACGCACGTAGTCATCTCAAGTAGTGGTTTTACTATGTGCGTCCAATAGAACTTCTTGTGAGTCGCTTGGAACAAACTTGCGAACAACATGGTTTCGGTTTCGTGAATCATTTCGAAGCGTTCTACAACAAACTCCCAATGTGTCGGTTTACCGTAACTGGACAGTCCCATGATAACGTATTCATCGTTATTATATCTCAACCCATCGATCCCGCACATGACAGTAAACGCAGCATAAAGGTATCCCACAGATTTGGGAGTAATTGTGTCATGCAGAATATTCAGGTCTGCATCCATTATTGTCATCGTTTGAGTTTCGCCGACTCCATCGCAAGTTACGATGACGCAGTCTTCCTTTGCGAAAGACTCGGGTCTGGTCATAAATGCAGCGGAGGCATGCGCGAATGGGTGACCGGAACAAGTCTTTGCCCAGCGGGTGGGGAATTGTTGGTAAGTGAATGCATTCTGGTCGAATGCGTCAGGGTCCCAAGACCGGAGAGCATCATACAACCCGACGCCGTGTTTGAATCTCTTACCCCAATCTTCGTTGTAGACTATTTTTCTACTTGGGTCGAAGAATGCATAAAATTCTTCTGGACGAAACTTGCTCGCATGTTTCTCTTTACAGAAACGCTCGGACTCGTAGCAACCTTCGATGTTTCCGTTGGCATCGAGCAAGGCAATATTTGCATCGTGGGTAAAGAACCCAGCGGCACCAAGATACCCACTCATGAAGTGAATACTTTGACGCCGTATTCTTTCTCGAAAGCAAAAGCGTCATCCGTTGTGTTGACCATAGGTTTGCCGCGAATATTCAGAGATGTGTTGAGTAACATTGGGACGCCAGTGCGCTGATAGTAGCACTCAATTATCTGACGGAAGATAGACTTGCAGTCTTTTGGTACTATCTGCACCCTGCCCGTCCCGTCAACGTGGGTCACGGAAGAGTATTCATGTTTTGCAGTTGCGCAATATTGCATCCACTGGTTCATCGCGCCAGAGAAGTAATCCGATGCGTGTTCTTCTAGGATTGCAGGTGCAAATGGACGAAACTTTTGGCGCTGCTTGATCGTGTTGACGGTATCCTTGACATCGAAGCGAACGTCTGCGATGAGAGATCGATTACCATACGCACGATAACTGAATTCTGCCCTTCCGTTGGCGACACCACAGACCTTTCTGTGCATCAAGTAGTCGACCACTCGCTCGGGGTCAAGAGTGCCTTCAATATTATGTCCAAGGAATGGGTGTTCCCAGTTTAGGCGGTCGATTCCAGTATCTTGAAATAACTGGAACCCTGCTGCACCGAGACTTGCTCCACCATCACCTGGATTGAGGTCAACCCACATATCATCAAACAACTCAGCAACCTTTGAGTTCGAGACGATGTTTTGGGCAACGCCTCCACTGTAGCAAAGTTTCTTTCCGTATTTGCGCGCTTGTTTCATGATATCAAGAATAACTTCTGTCGTCATACGTTGCAAGGACGCTGCTTGGTCTTCTACAGTGGCGCAATGTGTTTGTAGATATTCCACCATACTATCGAGATGGTGTAGTTTGTATTGATAGATGTCCTGCCACTTACTGATACCGGAGGTCTTTTCTTTTACGTTTGCCAGATCCCATTCTTCAATGTTCAAAAACATCTCATATACTTCTTGCCAATGAGTTGGAGTGCCGTAACTGGACAACCCCATAACGACATATTCATCGTTGTTGCTATGCAACCCCAGTCCGCACTTGTCAGTGAAGTGAGCATACAAGTAACCGATTGATTTCGGGAAAGTCATTTCCCAGACGAGTTCAAGATTAGAATTGTAGATGGCAGCAGAACGAAACTCGCCGATGCCGTCTATGACAACACAAACGCAGTCTTCTCTGTCCCAATCCTTCGGGCGAGTCATGAGTGCTGCTGCTGCGTGAGACGCGTGGTGTTCTGTTACCAGACCACCGTGGTGTAAGGGGAAGGTTGAAGGGTGCTTGCGGTGCATCAACTTTTCGTTTTCGCCGAAAGCACGAGGGTCGCCTTCCATCGCATTTTTGATGCTGCCCTTTCGGAAATAATCCCTCAGGTTCCAATCATCATTACCGACCAGTTGAAAGTCAGAAGGATTGTCATACCAACCAGACATTTTCCACATATCAGGTGGGATTCTGTCGTCATGCTTAACGCGAGTGTATCGTTCAGAAAGCGAAGCATATTCTATATCGCCTTTGTCCGTGACAACGCACATGCCTGCATCATGCAGTCCCAGACCTGCTACGCCGAGGTACTTCATCTATTTGTCTCCGTCACCCTTACTTCTAGTATATAGTCCAAACCATGCAGCGCCTGCTCCGACGACAACAGAGATCAAACCTGACTGCTCAAGGGTGGGCGATTCAAGTGCCATGAACCACATAGTAGTGTAGTACAACAAGAATATATAAACTGTGATGAACGCTCTCGGGAAGATACGCCATGCGTCGATGGTTTCCGCAAAGTGTACCCACTTCGCCCATGGGTTTCCTGACGCTTCTGATTGTAGGTCACGAATTTGGTCTTTCAGATCTGAGTTCTCTTTGAGAAGATCCATGAATTTGCTGAGGTCAATTTCGACTTCGTTGCGATCAAAGTCTCCCACAAACCTTTCTTTATCACTCACCAACTAACTCCATTCGGGACATTAATCGCTCTGCTCTATTAGGGACTTGCGTATACCAAAGAGAATCACGACCTTCAACCGCTGCTCCTTCCCAGTTATGCATATTGAGGGCAGAGTTCATCTTCCGGAACTTCTGCAAGTTTCCGTACCCAAGATTAAACATCATGTTTATGAGAATACTCTTGACTTCTCCTGGGAATTCGTCCCAGTCATATGCCTTGTAAAGTTTTGCGCATTGCCTCATTGCTTCTTGAACGTCTGCCTCAAATGCTTCATGCACACGTGCTCGTCCAACAGGAGTACCGACCTCTTGCCAGTACTCAGGTTCGTCGTCGTCTATGAGGTGCCCGATTCCGAATGTAGGGTTACCAAGATGGTCAAGGTAGATCTCATACATGCAACCTTCATCTTGTTCAAGTTGGTGTATAAGTTTTGGAAAGTTTAGCGTCGTACAGATCATCACTTCTCTCTCAGGAACATTTCTTTCGTCATTATGTAGTCTCTCACGAAGTCACTTCGGACAATGTCTTGCCATCCAAACTCTACCACTGAAAAGTTCTTCATCACTTCAATAATTTTAATGAAATCAAGAATTCCTTTCTTGTCTCCTGCTTTGACAAAGTCTGTTTGGTAGTAGTCTCCGGCAAATATAATTCTTGAGTCCAAACCAAGTCGAGTAACAACAGAGTCGAGTTCGTGGAAGGTTAGGTTTTGCATTTCGTCTACAATAATAATCGCATTATCGAAGGTGGTTCCTCGGATAAACGAAGTAGAATGAAACTCGATCATCTTCTGCTCTACCAATTGAGCATATGCGCCGTTAGTGTCAAACAAGTCATCACAAATAGAAATGTAAGGCGTAATGAAAGGTAGGAGTTTTTCTTCTGCTGTCCCTGGAAGGAAACCAACTTCTCGAGTAGGCACAACAGAACGAATTAGATGAATCCTATCCCAAGGAGTACTCTTGTCGAGAACATCTTGTAATGCCATATACAGGGCAGTAAACGTCTTACCTGTGCCTGCAGATCCATTCAACACAAGATGGTCACCGTCCTTCCATGCATCTCTTGCATAGAGTTGGTTCTCTGTTAATGGGTCGAATGTAAGGAGATCGTCTATTCGTATCTTTCTAGTTGTTTCTTGTTTCTGACGTCTTGTTTGTGTCATGTCAAACCCTAATTGTGTTGTCGCGACCAGAGTATCTTTTAGTTTGTCTCAGTACGTCTTTCCATCCCTCACTTGTTTGTTTGAGGGTTCCACCAACGTGTGTGACAATAGTAGAAGCAGACTTATGTACTTGTTCCCAAGAACCAGAGTCTGTCATTTCTTTCATTGAATTGTAGGAGCAGATAACTTCTTTCTCTTCTCCAGTTTCTGTGTTTCTGAGATCATAGGTTGGCATAACAATATCCGAATAGAAAAGTTTGTACATTATCTATAAGTAGACTATAGTACGTCTCTGAGTAGAGGGTGTCGAAGGGGTTACAGGAGGGTAGAGTGCACATTCCCGCAGACGATGTTCTTTATTATACAGAACTCCATCGAGAAGACAACAGTTATTTGAAATATTTTTAAAGAGGTAACGATACCTCGCCCATTGCGGACGAGGCACGAGATTTGATCACCTCCTTAGTTAGTCACCGACACGGTGTCTTGGAGATCAGAGATAAAGTCGTCTAGATACTTTCTCTTCTTCTCCACTTTATGCGCAAGTTCTTTTTTACCTTTCTTATTAAGTTTATGGACATAATGTCCTAACTCTGCGCTATCCTTCCGTAACCTTTCTATTTGATTTGTTGTTACCATAGGCGACTCCTAAGTGTCGGATTATTTAATTAAGTGATCATGGTATAATACGAGGCAATGCCTCCTTCACAGTTTCTACTGACAAACCTGCGACTGTGCTTTTCTTGGCAACCATTGCTACCAAGATCTCGGCGTCGGAGGGGTGTACAGATTCTAGCATGCCAATGAACATAGACTCCCTTCTCATAGGGAGAATGTGGTCTGCTTTGAGACCTTTGACAAAGTATTGAAGTTTTATGTGCTGTTTGTGCCAAGAAGATGGAACTTTCTCCGCGTCAGCGGGAGTAAAAGGGGGTCGCCCTTCTGGGAGAAGAAAATTCACTCTTGAATCAAACACGCAACGGATATAGTCGACAAAAGAGTTGTATAATTCCGCGTATCCGCGGATCAACTCTACTCGCTGGCCAGGATCTGCCTTGTCGATGTTTTCGAGCATTTCGTGTAATTCCAACCTTGACTTCTTGCCTTGTTGAATTTCAGTTATCATGTAAATCAATCCTCATAGTCTATTTTATATAGGAACATTTTGATCTTCAGATCGACTAATGTACGTACTCTAAGAAATCTTATTTCTCGAGAGGTGGGATCTGTTGATTCTACAGTTAATTATCCCGTTATAGTAATCCGGTTGTATCAGAACTTCTCTATCGAACTGTTCCTTTGTCTCGTAATATGCGCAGTCGCCCTTGGTCTTACACAGACGAATGATTTCTCTGTCGAAAGCTTCTGCGCCGTGCTCTTCCAGTAATTGTTGGACTTTGACAGAACTACCGAAGTATGTTTTCCAGTCAGACTCCACGCGGGTGTGTTTCCTGCGCTTCCTCGTCTTTGTTATTGGTAGTGTCTTTTTTCTATGAAAGAACTTCTTGCCGACATATTTCATGTCGGTGTTTTTCTCGGTTATAACGTAAACGAACCCAACCCATTCCTCGAGTTCTTTATATGTTGGGTCGAATACCTCGCCCTCGTATGTCCAATTCATTCTGGTTCTACTGGTGACCCGCACATAGGACAGAACTCGGGTTCAATACCTACGTTTCCGTCTACGATTACTTCGCTGTGAGTTTCGCAAACCGAGCAGTGTATGTCATAGTGCTCGTCCATATTACTTGTCCTTTGGTGTATGCATAGGAGGGACACCATACCTTGTTATTATGCTAATAGATGTTCTGTGCTCCGAAAGCATTTCTACTCTGTGCGTCACACCCAGAGGCATTGTTAATATATATCCAGGTTCTAAAACCTGCTTTTCGATTTTACCAGACCTACAACAAAACCACTGCCACTCAGTCACACCTTCGATATTAAACGCCCAGACATGGTAGTCGTCGAAGTGCCAACTAAGTGTGCCGTTATATCCATCGCAATGTCCTATGAACATTGAGATATCTTCGCAATCGTGGTGGTCCATCATCTCCTGAAGGACTGGCGGGAAATTACTGGATAGGTGCCACCGAAAATGCCGCATGACTCCGTTACCGGAACCATCCTTTTGCATCTTTCTTTCTGACACCCAACCTTTACGGTCTGCTTGGTGACCTCCAATCCAAATATCCTCTGCGCTAGGCAGACGCCCTACCCAATCTTCCGGCATTTCTTGGTGGTAAACGGATCGTTGGGCAGGACGACGATTGTAGTCTTTGAGGTTCATGTTATGCCGTTGCTGTACCCCAGACTTCCTTCCAGTCGCCAGACAATGCACCACGTGCGTAGTCTGTTGCGCGGTTCTCGAAGAAGTTTGTGTGCGTCGGTGCGTTGATCATCTCTTCGACCCAAAGTAGAGGATTCTTCTTAACTTTGAAGATGCCCTTCATGCCGAGGGAGATGAGTCGACGGTCTGCGATATAACGGATATACATCTTAACGTCATTGGCGCTGAGGTCTTCCATTGGACCCATAGCAAAGGCGAGGTCGATGAACTTATCTTCCAGTTCAACCATCTTCTCGGCGATAGCGTAGATCTTCTCTTTGAGTTCGTCATTCCAGATCTCGATGTTCTCTTCCACGTAGGTGCGGAACAACTTGATCATTGACTCAGCGTGCATAGTTTCGTCAACGATGGACCAAGTTACGATCTGACCCATGCCCTTCATCTTACCGTGGCGCGGGAAGTTCAGGAGCATGATGAAAGAAGAGAATAACTGCATGCCTTCAGTGAACGCGGAGAACGCAGCAATGTTAGTCGCTACGTCTGACTTCGTGTCCTTCTGCATAGACATTTCGTTGATGTAGTTGTGCTTCTCTCGCATCGCCTCGTACTCGAGGAACTCGTTGTATGTTGACTCGGGCATACCCAAGGTCTCAATCAAATGCGAGTAAGCAGCAACGTGCAGCGCCTCTCTCGCGGAGAATCCCATCAACATCATACGTACTTCAGGTTGCTTGAAGTTCGGTAGGTAGTTATTAACGTAACCGCCAGCGACATCGATGTCGCCTTGTGTGAAGAAGCGGAAGATGTTGGTTAGGAAACCTTTCTCTTCATTTGACAGTTTACGCTGCCAGTCCTTGACGTCTTCTGCCATCGGTACTTCGGTGTGCAACCAGTGCGATTGCTCGTGCTTCAACCACGCCTCATATGCCCATGGGTATGAAAACGGTTTGAAATATTCTCTTTCGTCTGTAATCTTTAGTTTCATTTGGATCCCTTATCGTTGAACCAACTGATCAACACCAACCGACTTCCCTCATAGACCTTCGACACTCCATGCATCTGCTCTGGTCCATAAACGAGACTATCTCCTCTTTCCATTGGAAGTACGTCCATGATAATGTCTCGTTCATACGGTGGGGATTCCTCTTCCCCATCACTTCGGTTGCATCTTTGATTTGCTGGTCTTGCTTTTTGTTTGTAGGTTTCTTGTACTATAGAGTGACCGCCTACAAGGTCTTGGTCGTCCAATAGAGTTACAATCGTAAGGTCAGTATTGTTGTCCCGATGCATTCGAGTGAATGATCCAGGAATGTACCTTAGAAAGTAAAACCCTATTATGTTTGAACGCCTTGAGTATTGAAGAAGTTTGCGAGCAAAGGAGTATTGAAGGAGGTCATCCTTCATATCTGCCCTTTCCAAGTCAAACAAGTTGTACATTTGAAATACTGGAAAGAACTCGAGACTTGCTGCCAAGTCTCTTGCTTCTTTCAGTTCTTCTTCACTCAGAACCTTGTCGTGAATGTATCCTGACATAATATTGTTTTAACTCATCCCTCGCAGGCAATACATTCTTCATCGTTTACGATCGCAGACATATCAATGCCTTTGATCACTTCTCGCTCAATGCGCTTCGAGACACGGTCTGCTTTTCCAAGTTTTTCTGACCTGCAATAGTAGAGCGTCTTCAGTCCACGCTTCCACGCCAAGAAATGCACAGCGTGGAGATAAACTATATTAACATCTGGACGGAAGAATAAATTGAGCGATTGTGCTTGATCAATATTCGCTTGACGGTCTGCTGCGTGTTCTATGACCCAGCGTTGGTCAATTTCCATCGAAGTTTTGAAGACGTCCTTTTCTTCTTGTGTCAAGAAACGAAGATGTTGGGCAGAACCATCATTAGCAATGATGCTTGACCAGATCTCATCGTAGTCTTGTTTGGTTTCACCCGATTCGACCTTACTCTTAATTAGGGTATCGAGATACTTGTTTTTATTCAGGTGCGCTCCCGAAAGAGTGTCCTGACGATAGGCATTCGCGCGATATGGTTCGATACTCGGCGAAGTGTTTCCCATAATGATACTGCTAGAAGCGTTAGGAGCGACAGCCATAGTGTGACTAAATCTTCGTCCTGTACCTGCTGCATCAGGTGCTTCACCTCTTTCTTTCCCGAGTTCAAGGTTGGCATCGTTGAGTTTCCTTTCTATCAGAGAGAACACGCGGTTGTTTGTGACCTTTGCCATCGCGCATTCAAATGGTAAGTTTTTCTTCTGAAGGTATGCGTGGAACCCAAGGGCACCTATCCCGATCGAACGCTCGCGCGAGGCAGAGAACTTGGCACGTGATACTGAATCAGGCGCGTTGTCGATGAAGAATTGTAACACGTTGTCTAGCATCTCTGCCATATCACGCAGGAACATGTCGTTCTTTGACCAAGCATCATAGTGCTCAAGGTTTACTGAAGACAGGCAACAAACAGCGGTGCGTTCTTCGTTGGTTGGTAAGATAATTTCTGAACACAAGTTTGACTGGTGGATGCGTAGACCCAAGTCTTTTTGGAACTGTGGCATCGCACGGTTTGATGTGTCGATGAAGTGGATGTATGGTTCGCCGGTTTCCATACGCAGTTCAAGAATCTTCTGCCACAGTGCCTTTGCTGATACTGTATCGCGGACTTCGCCGGAAGTTGGGTCGATTAGGTTCCAACCATCGTCGGCGTCGGAGTCTTTCATGCTGCGCTCGACCAATTCCATGAAACGGTCAGAGATGTTGATACCGTGGTGTAGGTTCAAGCAACGACGGTTTGGATCACCTGTCGGTTTGCGCATCTCGAGAAACTCTGTCACGTCTGGGTGAGAGATATCGAGGTATGCTGCGTATGAACCACGACGGGTCTTGCCTTGGCGATATGCCAACGAAGAAGCGTCATATGTTTTGAGGTGAGGAATTACGCCAGTGGACTTCTCATCCGAAGAGCGAATTCCGAAACCGATGCCAACACCGCCGCCCATCATGGACAACCAGTTAGTTTCGGATAGATTGTTTACTAGACCCTCAGCGGTGTCTTCGATGAAGTTGAGGAAGCAGGAAATTGGCATACCCTTTCCTGTGCGACCATACGCGAGGATCGGTGTAGAGTAAGACAACCAGTGCTTTGAAGAATAGTCGTAGAGACGCTGTGCGTGCTCTGGGTTAGAGGAGAAGGTTTTGGAGACGAACGCAAACCTTTGTTGAGGAGATGTTTCATCTTCTCGCATATACGACTCTTCGAGTCGTGCCATACCAAGTTTGTCAAACAGTTCGTCGCGGGAGAGGTCGATCTCGATGCCGAGATATGATTCTTTTGCCACGTGTACATCCTTTTGTCATGTAATATTTTCAGGGGGTAGAGTTATATAGGTCAGGATGAATTGTGGAATATGATTATTTTTCTATACGACGAAGTTTCCCCATAATCTCAATATATCGTCGGGTGATAGGTGCACGCTTCTTCTTTGGTCCCATGTTCTTGGTGTCTTGTGGGATCCCTGCGTCAGCCGTTGTAGTCATTTCTTCTTGAAACGCTTTAAACTTTTTCATTCCTTTATTTCCTTACCAACTCGAAGTCGGTCATTTTGGAATCAGTACGTGAACTGAAAGTGTACCCTAACTTGGGCGCAAACTTCTTAACCATTCGTAGGTACAACTTCTCACGGGATCCTTTCTTGCTTCCTTGATTGTTCGAGAGGTCATCTACGGACTTAAATGCAGAGAACCCAACAACAGGAGGATTATATTTCTTTATAAAATCTTTGAGGATTTCTATAACAGTTGCAAAGATTCGCATAGCATCGCCTCCACCTGTTACACCGTCGCTGCCATCTCTATTGAATGCGACTATCCAAGTATACTCGTCGTCAGACCATTCGAGTTTTTCAAAGACGACTTCTATCTCATCCTTTTCTGTAGTATAGAATTTGTACTTGATGCTGGTGCTTCTCGCTCCTCCAGCACCGCCAGTGTACCTGTAGGGTTTGTCGAATGCTTCTTGGAGGTATTGTGAGAAACCAATCATCGCCGCAATTCTCCCGAAGTGACATAGATCTTCTGGTTAGTCCGCACGTGAGTTGCTTCGAAAATATCGGAACCGAGGACGTTGCCTACAGGGTAGCAGTCTTCTGCGATTCGAATCTTGTCTCCGGTCTTGCATATCTCTTCGCAAGTGGAGTTTACCATCTTCGTGTTAGCGAGAACGTACATTCCGGACGAAAGTGCCCCGTCCTTTGCACGAAACCACTCGCTCCCTTCGTTGATACACCCGAGAGGGTCAAGAGCACACTCCTCTGCAATCTTCTCGATAGACCTGTCCGATAGGTTTAGGTTCTCTTTTACAAGGTAGAGAGC
>Ga0233399_1000040_pt1 | contig 59872 bp, 91 predicted proteins | sample 43DmetaG_FD_182698 | JGI IMG/M metagenome (GOLD analysis project Ga0233399, IMG submission 182698) | Seawater microbial communities from Monterey Bay, California, United States - 43D | ecosystem: Environmental > Aquatic > Marine > Coastal | place: USA: California | collected 2016-11-08 | reverse complement strand
ATAAAATCAGTAGTCGAGGATTAATATAATGAATATGGATTGGGCTAGAGTTGTTAATAATTTGCAAGTTGACTTAACTAGTTATTGTAATGCTAGATGTGGTGCCTGTGTGAGAAATGTAGATGGTGACGAGGTTAAACAAGAACTGGTTCTCGAACATTTTGACATGGAGGTATGGACACGATTATGTAGTGAGGATACCAGAGGATGGTATATTGTTGAACTTAGCTTAAATGGTAATTGGGGTGATCCAATGATGCACCCAAAAATGGTGGAAATGCTAGAAATATATTGTGCTTATCATCCTGAAACTGCTTTGTATATACACACTAATGGAGCAATGAGAACTGAAAAGTTTTGGAATTCATTAGGCAAGATATGCAGAAAGTTTACCAATCATGCAGTTAAGTTTGCAGTTGATGGAATGAGCGATACACACTCTCTATACAGGCGCAAGACTGAATGGGAAAAAATTATTAGAAATAGTAAAGCTTTTATTGCAGGCGGCGGCAGAGCATGTTATACTATGACATTGTTTGAACACAACAAGCATCAGATAAAAGAAGTTGAAAATCTGGCATATGAGAATGGGTGTGTGCAATTTGCATTAAGACATAGTCATGGTGACCATATGAATATTGTTACAGTAGATGGAAATTATGAAATTAGTGGACATTATGATATTGACGAGTATCAAGTAAACTGGAACGATAGAGAAGACAGACCAATAAGTGACTTACGTGATAGAAATGTTTTCTTGGAAACCACTGACGAAATTATGGACAATCAAAAGGATCATAAGTGTCCTTGGTATAGTGATAGAAAAATACAAATTGATCCTTGGGGAACAGTTTGGCCTTGTTGTCATCTTAGTTTATATGGTGTACCAATTGAAAACCATGACTTAAATTTAATGGTTGATGATAGCTTTTTTGAAGCAAGAGAAGAAAATGATTTGAAAAAATATAGTTTATCTGAAGTATTAAATAATGAATGGTTTACTACTGACCTAAAGAGAGCAGTAAAAAATGCGAGCTGGAAACAGTGTAGAGATATATGTGGAATTTGTAAATGAAAAAAGAATATAGAAATAGATTTTTAGATGATAAAAAGTATCCAACTTGTATGGCACCTTGGCATGCACTCACTATTAAATGGGGAGGCACTGTTGTACCAGACATCATTTATAAGGATAGGCTTGGAAATATTAATGATCAAACCCTTGCTGAAATTTGGCATGGTGATGCATTTAAAAAACTAAGAGAAGATCATCGTAATAGAATTATTCCACCAGCATGTATGAATTGTGCTAAAAAAGAAAAAAGTGGACGTAGCAGACGTATGTTCTTTTGGGACAAAATGGATTATGAATTGCGTGTTGAAAGTGAATGGCATAGTGCAGACATGGAACCAGATATTCGTTACTTGGATTTTACACTAAGCAACAAATGTAACCTAGCATGTATACATTGCAATCCGTTTGTTAGTACAAGTTGGAAAAAAGACGGCAAAGCACTTAATAAGGAAAATCCTGAATATTGGACAGAAACACAAACAGGCTATAATGGCGTAGATGATTTAACCTTTATGGATAATTTATTTGCCAACCCAGAGTATTTTAGAAATTTAGAAGTAGTTGCATTGCGTGGCGGTGAACCATTGTATGACGAACATTGCTATAGTGTACTTAAATGGTTTGTAGATGCAGGACTAGCTGCCAATGTTAGTTTAGATATTAGTACAAATGCTACCGTAGTTGAACAAAAGTTTAAAGATATATTTGCAGAATTTAAACACGTAGAACTATTGATTAGTATTGAAGCAGTAGATGAACTTTACAGTATTATTCGCGGTGGTAAATACACATGGGAAGACCTTAACAAGAACATTGACCAGTTTTATGAAATGGATAATGTTGAGGTTGTTTTTGCAGTGACAGTAATGTCTACTAATGTTTTTGAACTAGATAAAATATGGGACTGGTTTGCCAAGCACCATAGAAAACGTGCTAGTATTGCAATGACAAATGTTGTTGTAAGTCCAGCATATTTAAATATTGCAAACCTTCCACTAGAGTTAAAACAACAAGCATTAAAGAAAATGGAAAATATTCCAACATCAACTATTTGGCCATTAGATAGCCATCACGTAGATATGTTTGAATACCAAACAGGTGTTGCTGATATTAGAAATGGATTAAAAAGAGAAGTAGATCCAGTAGAACAAAAAAAGCGTTGGAAACATTTCCTACAATATACACGAGACTTAGATAGGCTTCGTAAGACAGATACATTTGCGGCAGTACCAGAGCTTGCCCCATATAAAGAGGACAAATAATAATGGCTAAAAAACCACCCAAGAATCAAGTAATTAAAAACGAAGACTTTGCAAATCACGGCAATAGTATATGGAACCAACCATTTTATGATAAATTGGAAAGCGAATTCTTTGGTCCAGAAATGAGTATTGAAGGTATTAGTGATGCGGCTACTAAGTTTTTAGACGTATATCCAAAATGGATTACTAGTAGTAAAATGAATAGTATTACTGGCTTAGAAAGTTTTCCACATAAATTTGTAAGTTTGGGAACAACACAAGGACTTGATTGGTGGCATTATTATTGTATGGCTAATGGATATAATTTGCGTATGTACCGCGGAGAATATCCTTATAACCGTGATGTATTACTTGAAGGCGAGTGGCATCACAAACGTTATGTTGAAGAAACTCCATTAGCAAAGGGTGATGCATTAATTATTAGTTTACCATTTAGTGGTACTGGTAGAAAGCATGATGAGTGGGATAGAATTATTGGCAAGTGTAACGAATTAGAAATACCAGTATTTGTTGATCTTGCTTGGTTTGGAACATGTCATGGAATTGAAGTTGACTTAGATCAACCATGTATCACAATGGCTGCATTTAGTACAACCAAAGGACTTAGCTGTGGTAACTGGCGTGCAGGTATCGTGTTTAGTCGTATTGACGAAGGTAGTTTAAGTGTACAAACTGAATGGAACCATGGTATACATTTAAATGTTATGATTGCAAACTTCTTGTTTGAACACTTTAGTCCAGACACAGTACCAAAGAAATATAAAGAAGCACATGATGCCGTGTGTGAACATTATGGACTTGAACCAAGTAACACAGTACATATTGCTACCGCTCCTATGACAGAAGAATGGAGCATGTTTAATAGAGATAAAAAATACCATCGTGTTAATATCCGTAATGCTGTTAAGCGTTATAAAAACAAAGGCAAATTCCTTGAGTAAATTACCCAAAAACGCATGTGCATATCCATTTAAAAGTGCTATGCTAATGCATGGCGTGGATGCCACACCTTGTTGTAGATTTCACAACAGGTTCCTTGGGGAAGGAGATAGACAACATGTGGATACATTTGATGCAAGTTTTGCAGATATACGTGAAACTATGATGCGTAACGAATGGCATCCAGGTTGTTTTAAATGTAAAGCAGATGAAGAAACCAAAGGTAGCAGTATGCGTACTGAGGCTGATGAGTTCTTTAGTGACTTTACAGATGACGTCAAACTAGAGTATTTGGAAATTACAGTGGGTAGACTATGTAACTTAAAGTGTATGAGTTGCGGACCTGATTTTAGTCATACATGGGACGACGATAGTATTAAATTAAAAATGGAAACTGCAGAAACTATCAAAAAGTTAAAAAGTAAACAAGAATTAGACTTGGACGATATTAATGTTGACATGCTACGTGATTTACGTTATATTAAGGTAACAGGTGGAGAGCCATTCTTACATCGCCAATTCTTAAACTTTGTTGTAAGATTGGCAGACGCTGGACTAGCACCAAACATACAGATAGAAATTTTCACCAATTGCACATGGTGGCCTAAGAAAACAGACTACAATGCACTGTTGCAGTTTAAGCACATTACCATAAGTGCAAGTATTGATGCATATGGTGGTGTTAATGATGCGTTAAGAGCACCTAGCAAATGGGAACAAGTTGAAGCTACTCTTGACAAATGGATTGCAATGAGGTCAGAATATCCTGGCAAAGTAACTGTAAAGACTGCAACTACAGTTAATGTAGTAAATGCAGCTTACATGTTTGAGTTTGTATATTGGGCAAAAATAGTAAAAGATATTGACGTTATATTGCAAACAGTTTATGAGCCTCATTATTTAAGTATTCAACATTGGCCAGATTGGTTTAAGAAAAAACTAGAGTTTACAATACGTATGCAATTTAGTGACCAAATTAAACCAGGTAAAATGCGACCCCTAAGAGACTTATTATATGGTATTTGCAAACCAAATGGAGTAGAGGACAATAGCACAGATTATATGAAAGATATAAGACAAGTGTTACGTATAAGAGACCAACTGGATACTAGCTGGCCTGAATTGCGAAAGTTTAAAGACTTAGTTGAGCTAGACGTACCGTCTATTAATTGGGATTGACATGATTGATAAAAATAAATTAAAAGAGAGCGATACATTTTGTATGCTACCCTATGTACATATATATGGTACAGCAGGCGGCGATCTAGTGCCGTGTTGTGAGGCACAAGAAATACCTCTTAACAATCCAAACGAATCAGCTATTGAAACTTGGAACAACGAAAATTATAAAGAATTACGAAAATCCCTAGCAAACGGAGAAAGACCAGAACGCTGTGAAGTGTGCTGGCACAATGAGGACAGCGGGATTGTAAGTAATAGGTTACAGTGGGAAAAAGACAACTGGTTAGAGTTTGCTGATATTATTCAAGTGAATGATGACTACTCAGTCGATAATCCTCCTATTTGGATTGAACTAAAAGTTAGTAACTTCTGTAACCTAAAGTGCATTATGTGTAGTACACACAGTTCATACAAACGTGTGGCGGACTTAGATATTATAAAGAAGTATACAAAAGATGGATACGAGACACGCTTACTACGCCCTACAACGCTATTTGAGAGCTTGTCAGAGTGGCCTGAGCTTTGGGATCATGTACATACCCTACAGTTTACTGGTGGCGAGCCAATCATTAATAAAGAGCATTATGATTTACTAGACAGTATACCTACAGAAATCAAGAAGCGTATACGTTTGCGCTATGCTAGTAACCTAAGTTATATCAAGTTTAAGAAGTACGATCTGGTTAAAATATGGAGTGAGTTTAAACACGTTAATATCAAAGTAAGTATGGATGGCGTTGGAGAAGTTTATAACTACATTAGACAAGACGGCGATTGGGATACAGTTTACGAGAACATGTTAGCATTATCATTAATAGATGGTATTGACTTAGCAGTAGGAATTACAGTACAAGCTCATAATGTATACCAGATGCCTGAGTTTTATGACTTCTGGAAAGAGTCTCCAGTAGACTTAAAATTTATTACAGCAAACATATTACAAACACCAAACTATTTAAGTCCAGCAGTATGGCAGGGCAACTATAAAAATAGTATTATTTCACATTTAAGATCAGCAGAGAAGCGTCACCCTGAAATGGATCGCTTTGCAACTTACATGGAAAACAATACATCAGTATACATGCTATATGCACGTATGCGTAAATACACTCGTGATATTGAAAATAGATATCCTAATGAAGCAACCTTAAAGTCCATGGTAAAAACTTATTTAAATATGAGTTTAGAAGGAATGGACATAGTAGCAGAGAATAATAAATGATCCAAGGACAACAAAACTGGAGTTACTATCATACTGAACAAAGCTGGCCTATAGTTCATGCTTTTTTAGATAGAGATCCAGCACTAAACCAACACGCACTACTAAAACAAAAATTGCAAACAATTCAAAATGTAGAATGCAATAATCATGTTAGAGGCGGTATTGTAAATTTATACAACATGTTTGATACAAGTTGGATTATTGCAATGAATTCTATGGACTATAAGTATGCAGTAGTTTGGTTTGATGGTGCTTGGCCAGCAAGTGAAGATTTTAATATCAAACTATTGAATGAGATTGACAAATATAATGCTGAAGATCCAAACTGGATGGTATCCGGTCAAATTATAAGTGATCGTCCAAACATGTATCCTTATCTTGGTAGAAGTTTTGTTATTATTAACATAGCATCTTGGATGGAACATCAAGTAGGCCCACTGTGGGAACCAGCAAGACATCCTGATTGGATGGAAACAGATGTTACTAAAAGATGGGAAGATAGTGCATATAGTTTAAGCCCTAGTAACGGAAAGTGGAAACGTGCAGAAGCAGTAAATTACATACATCAGAATACGTTCGCTACAAGTTGGATACAATACAGTTTACTACGTAATATGAGAGTGTGGGGCATTAGTGATGACTTAATGGATAGTGTAACATTAATTAAACCTTGGCTTGGTACAGATGAACTTGAACGAGGACTAAGTGGCGAGTTTCATGATCCAACAGAGGTTAGTTATCAAGGTAAAAAATTATTGGAAAATATTAACTTGCCTGGTAGTCCAATTTACTTTATTAATACTGAACCCAGTGCGCCTACAACAAGTAGTTTACTTGAAGATACAGTGTTTGATCAGTACGTAGGAGCAACAGCAGGATTTAAATTATTATACTATGCATACAAGTATGGAGTAAACCCAGGTATGACTAGATTTGTCTGGTATGACTTTGATGAAGATAGTGTAAAATTTAAAAGAGAAACACTTAAGATGTGGGATGGTGAAGACTATCCAGGTTGGGTAAAAGCATGGTGTGAACGTAATCCAGATGCTAACAAAGATTTGTTAGACTTAACTGTTGAAAGATGGCCAAATGTAATAGACCAATTTGGAGGGCAATCTAGTTGGCAAGACTTCTGGACACAAATTAGCTTTTGTGATCACACAGTAGTACAGGCAGACTTAATCAATGGACAAGATGAGTTATTTGTAAAACTACATGATGTTAAAACATTCTTCTGGGCTAGTAACATTTACAGTTATATTATTCCTAAAATACTAGCCAAGCCGTTTGTGTTAGAGCGTAGCTTTATGAATATGATAGAGCGTATACAACAGACTAATAATGAAAGTTGGTATGCTGGTACTGATGTTAATGATGCTGATTTAATGTGTCCTGCCAGAGTAATTGGCAGTGCAACTAATAACCTAGTTATAGGATTAGAAGAATGAATACATACATCAAACTTGGATCTAAAAATCAAATAGCACATTGTATATTTGGTGAAATATTAGTAGATGAGATTAAAAATGAACATGAGTATGCTAGTAAATTAAAAAAGTGCATGTCAATTAATCTAACAAACTCTACACAACACGCAGTAGTAAACACTACTAGTTGGACAGATGATGGATATTCTACACTACGACAATTAGCAGATATGAATTTTGAAATGGCAGTATTATGGTTTGATGGTACTTGGCCAATGACTGCTGAATTTGATGATGAGTTACTCAAAGAAGTATCTACATGGGACGATTGGTTTTGTGCGGGACATATTATTGACAGACTTATTAGCGCACAAGCACCAGAATGGCACAAACAATGCGTGGTATTAAATTTAAAAAAATGGGCAGAGATTGACTATCCAGAATTCGAGTGGAATGATTTTTATCCTGGATTTATTCCAAGTGAAGAAAACTTTCATGACGAATATACTCCAATGTACTTAACTCCTACAGGAAAAACATTAGGTGGATTGGATTTTGCAGGAGATGAATTTGACGCATTAATTGCAATATCACTTGCTAATAATTGTGTTGTAAGAAATTTATCTTACGATATTAGAAATGAAAAATATTGTTGTTATCCAGAAGATGATATTGAGCAAACCAAAATGTGGATGTTGGATGTAGATTGGAATAAACAGGATAAAGAATTTCTTACACAGTTTTATTATGACGAGGTTCCTGAAGACAAACGTGAAATGTATGGATTCAAAGTTATGGATAGTCATGTCATGTATATAACAAACACAGAAGATGTACCAGAAGAAACAGATTTGCCAGTTGATGTTATAATTGCGCCGTGTAGTGGATTGCATCAATTTAGACATATGACAAATGCTGGAGATAATTTAAAGAAAGTTATCTGGAGTGACTTTAGTTGGTATGCAACTGAATGGACTAAGTTTGTTTTAAATAACTGGGATGGTACCAACTTTGAGAAGTTTGTTGAAGATAACATACATACAATTATGGACAATGGCTTCCACAGACAAGATTGTATTATTTACGATGTAGACTTAGTTGGCGAGTTTATAGACAGCTATGATAGCCAAGAGCAATGGTTAGAACACTGGAATCATATTAGAAATCTAGAACATGTATTTTTAAATATTGACATTGTTAAAAATTGGAATACGCTAGTAGAAGAAGTAGGGAAAGACAATCGTGTATTTTTACAAATTAGTAATATATGGTCTTATGAAATTAACTATATAAATACTCATGCGTTTCAAGCACAGGCTGCTTTTTTAAACTTAGTAAACGAATTATTAATAAACAATAAAGATGTATATTTAACTGGCGATACTCCGCATGGTTTTTATCACAGTTATCACAATATCAGATCATTACCAGGAATATTATAAATGTGGTACGAAGGAAAACAACTTACTTGGGAAGAACCCAATAGAGAAACTCAAGAGTTTTTTGAAGCAAATGAAGATATTACTCCTATGTTTGAGGGTGTTGATAGTGCCTACTTATGGGCTGATGCACAGGACGAGCTAGACGAAATATTAGACAAAACAAAACTACCTTGGATTGATTTAGGCATAGATGACATGCCACATGAAGAAATCTTTGAGGAAGCAAATCATTTATTGTACACCAGTTGTTATACATTGCATCGACCAAACAGTAGTGGTTGGCTAAGTTTATGTATGTATGGTATGAGTAGTGTACATACTAATGTACCAGAAGATTATAATTTACCAGATAGTGCAGAACGTGATTTAAGTGACTGGACTGACATAGCTAAATTTGCACCACGTACTAAAGAATGGATGATGGATAGTAAACTATATGACGTATTTACCCGTGTGCGCTTTATGGCAGTATTGCCAGGCGGTTGGCTAGCACCACATACTGATAGGCCAAGAATTACAGGAGTTGGTGCAACTAATGTAGCAGTTAACAATCCTGACGGATGTAAACTAGTGATGGGTGGTTGGGGCGAATTGCCTTACACACCAGGTAGTGCATTTAAAATTAACACAGGATACGAGCATGCAGTTTGGAATCGCAGCGATGAACCACGTATACACATGATATTTGATGGGGACCAAAGTGACTTATTAAAAGAGAAAGCAAGATACGGATACGGCAAAAGTATGGGATTGCACTGTTAATGCCATATTGCGTAATGTTTGATCATGGACTAACTATTGGTCCTAATGGAATAGTGCGCCCATGTTGTCATTATCGTGACGAAAAACCTTTAAGATTTAATGATGATTGGAAATCAGAACACAAAAGACTAGGACAACTAAGTGCAAGTGGTGACTGGCTTCCTGGTTGTATAGAATGTAAACTCAAACAAGAAGAAGACGGTATACCTTGGAGCGACCACTATAATAAAAAACTAGCTGATTGCGGTGACGGTATTGCTTGGTGGGATTTAAAGATTAACAATACCTGCAACCTTGCTTGTAAAATGTGTGACAGTTGGAGCAGTAGTACTTGGCAAAAAATTACCAAAGAAAATAATTTACCCAAAGACTTTATGGATGCATATGGCAAAGCACCAAAAGAAAAATGGCATCGTGATTTTGATATAGTATTTCCAAATTTAGCATATGCAGAAGTGGTTAAGTTTACTGGTGGCGAACCATTTATGATACCACAAGTTTGGAAAATGGTACAGTATATGGTGGATAACGATATTGCTAAAGATGTACAACTACATTTTACCACTAACGGAACCATAAATTTAGAAGATAAGTTAAGTACATTAAAGCATTTTAGTGAAGTATCGTTTAATATAAGTTTGGATGCAATTGGCGAACGATATGAATACATCAGACAGAATGCTAAATGGAATGAAGTTGAAACAAATGTACTAGCATTACATGCTGCAACCATAGGTACAAATATGGAGGTTAGGGTTAACAGTTTACACCAGATACTTAATAAAGATCACGTGCATGAAGTTGTTGACTGGTGTGCTGAACATGGTATATTTTGGTCGTCATGTGGTACATGTTATGATCCAGAATTCATGAGTCCTAATGTGCTTGAAAATCCAGTACTTGCCGCACAATTAATAAAACATCTAAAAACCATTGATAGTATACATAATACCAATTACGAGAAGTTTCTAGATACATAAATAGTCTTAAGAATAGGAGATTTATAAATGCCTAAGTGTGCCTACCTAGATAATGGGATTACAATAGGAACAGGAGGAACTGTAAGACCTTGCTGTTATATTCGTCCGAGCGACAATAGTAATAAAGATTATGATGAGTTTAATTGGAAAAATAGCTTTCCAGAACTAAAAGAAACAATGGAAACAGGATGGGCAAAAGAGTGCGAGTACTGTAGACTAGATGAACTTCATAATGGATCAAGTCCACGAACCTCTAGAGCAAAATATCATGTTCCTGGAGATGAAAAAACTATATTTGATCTTAAAATTACAAACACATGTAATTTAAGTTGTAGAATGTGTACTCCAAAATCTAGTAGTACATGGGATAAAGTAGTAAAAGCTAACAAAGATGCAAATCTTGAAAAACATTGGGATCCTATAAAGCCATTAACTAGTCCATTTAGCTGGCATAATAAATTTTTAAGTGAAGTTAAAAATAATCTTGACAAAGTTAAGTATTTAAAGTTTACTGGAGGGGAGCCTTTTTTAGTAAAACATACAAAAGAGGTATGTAAGTACGCAATAGAATCAGGAGCAAGTTCTTCAACTGAATTAAAATTTATATCAAACGGGCAAGTTACTTTAGATGATGAATGGTTTGAAATTTTTAGTAAATATAGAGAAGTCCAAATTGATATAAGTGTTGATGGCATTGGGAGTAGATATGAATATATACGTCCATACAGTAAATGGAGCAATATTGAGGACTTTATAAATAATATTAAGAAAAGAGATTTAGACATAGAAATATGCATAACGTATTTGCCACAAACTCTAAATGCTGCGGTGTTTTATGAAACAGAGGAATGGGCAAACAATCATGGACTTGATATACATAACACTACAGATTGGCAACTAAAAGAACCTGAGTTTATGAACTACAGTAGTTTACATCCTAGTGTAAGAGAAAAGTTAAATATATCAACTGACGTTGTATATAAAGAAGAAAACTTTAAAAAATTAGTTGACTATATGTCAGCATTAGATAAAATATATGGAACAGATATGAAGCAAGAATGCCCGGAATTATTTGATGAGTAAAGATTTACCAAGTGATACCTTTTGTGTATTACCTTTTATGCATGTAGCAGTCAATCCAGGCGGTGGCTATAGAGTATGTTGTAATAGTAATCCAAAAAATAATAAAATTATGCGTGATGACGATCCAACAAAAAGTTATCGCATTTACAAAGATGATATAGACGATGTTTGGAATAGCAATCATTACAAAGAGATTCGCAAACAGTTTATAAATGGCGAACGTCCAGAAACATGTCAAAGATGTTTCCGTGAAGAAGATGCAGGTATACGTAGCCCTCGTATTGGGTATAATGAAAAATGGCTTAAAGATAGTGTTAAAATTGCAGAAGAAATTCCTGTAGATGTACGATACGTAGATTTACGATTGGGCAATTTATGTAACTTAAAATGTCGTATGTGCAATCCATGGAGCAGTAGTATGTGGGTTAAGGATTGGAACAAAGTTGTTGATACAGCAGAACTAGTACCAAATGATCCATTAACACAAGAAGAATTTGATCACTTGGAAGTAATGCAACAATGGCCAGATCGTAAACAAACTGCAACCACGTTTGTTGAAATTGCTCATACTATTGAAGAGATATATTTAACAGGTGGTGAGCCTACACTAGCAACATCACAGTATGCATTATTTGACTATTGCATTGAGAATGATTTAGCAAGTGGCATCAAACTAAAGTATAATACTAACTTAACAAATGTTCCACAAAAGATGATTGACTATTGGAGTCACTTTAAGAGAGTACAATTAAATTGTAGTATTGATGCAACCGGCGAGAGAGATAGATATATACGTTATCCAAGTAATTGGGGTAAAGTAGAACAAACATTTGATAAACTAAACGCATTACCAAATGTAAATATACAAATTCATTGCACAGTACAAGTTTTAAATATGTGTGCTATGTCAGATTTATTTGATTGGATTGCTAGTAAAGGTATTACTGATGATCAAATTTATTTAAATATACTTAATCATCCAGAAAGTATGAATATTAGAACACTTCCATCTGAATTAAAACAACTGGCAGAAGAACGCTTACAGCCTTATTTGCATATACCAAAAGTGGCAGACACAATTAAATATATGTGGGCTGAAGATTGGTATGAAAAGCGATGGAAAGAGTTTGTTGACTTTAATATAAAAACAGACGAATTACAAAAAGGCAATCTATTAGAGATTGCTCCAGAGTTTTCAAAGTTTATAAAAAATGACTAAGTTACTTGTATACCAAGGTGGAGCAAGTGGGCAATTCCTTTCATTTATGTTAGACCCTACATATGACTGGATAGAACGTAATAATGAATACTTTGGAAAAGTTGATGGTCGCGACTATATTTACGATCGAGATAAAGAAGTTAGTATAGAACGATGTAAAAAAATATGTACAATGCATGAATGGGAATGGTATGAAGATTATGAATACTTAAAGCAATACCAGTCTATTGGCATCAATGTTAATTCCTCAAAGACAAATAGTTTTGTAGTTTTACTAGGAGCCCTTAAAACTTTATTAAACAACAACTTTAATTATCACTATCGTGGAGATAGAATAATGTCGTTAATACATGGTGTTGCAAATCCAAAAGAAATTGCGCAAGAAGATATCAAGCATACAGATATATCATTAGAGTATGATGATATATTCATACTTCGTAATCCAGTTACGTTACAATTACTAATTGATTTCTTTGAGTCTGATATTAGTTTAGCAGATTTAACATCTAGTATTAAAGCCTACCACGAGAAGAATTTAGAATTAGTAGCAGAACACGGCTTATAAATATAGTAACACTAGTTAAATAATTTAAGGGCAATTAAACGGCAAGTTAATTATAGATTTGTGTAATAGGATAGCCAAAACGTTTTTAGCTACTAGATGTAGTCCTATAAACCACTTTAAAGGGCATAACTCAAGCAGATCTTGTGTCTAAAACAGTAAAAATTTAATTGACTATCTAATAGAATATGCTATTATATACATATAACAGGAAGAATACCAATGAGTAATGATGATTTAAAATGGAGCGAGTACGATTTTACTGCTACCCCATATGAAGATATAGTTCGTGTAGGACAACGTACTATGCTATACCGTGATATGTTTACAGTAAGCTGGTTACTTGGTCGATTTTGTAATTATAACTGTAGCTACTGTTGGCCTTATGCTAGAAGTAATAGAAAAGATCATCGCCCTACAGAGCTTAACTTAAAAACTATTGATGAGATTAAACGTCAAGCACGTGAACGTGGATTTAACAGTTTCCATTTTAGTTTAAGTGGAGGCGAACCAACGTTTCATCCTGGGTATTTAGATATGCTGAAACATTTAGCAGATGATGCACACAACACAAATTATACAAGTGTACATATGACAACTAATATGAGTCGCCCATTAAAGTGGCATGAAACTTATGTTGAGTATGCGGCTAAATTTCATAGAGCAAGTATTACTGCTAGTTTGCATACTGAGCATGTTAATACTCCTGATAAAATGCAAGAGTTTGCTGACAAATTAATTTTCTGTCAGCAACATGATGTACAAGTTACTATTAACCAAGTTATGGTTCCTGAGTGGTTTGATCGTGATTGGGAAAATGCATTGTTCTTCCACAACCAAGGAATCAATGTAACACTCAAGCCACAGAGTGATCCAACTGCGAGTAAAATCGTAGATGGTTACACAGATGAAATGTTAAAGAAATTACATAATGGCATGCCGCAACGTGCATACACTGAAGAAAAATCAAAAATTGCTAACATAGTAGAACGTCCTAAACCACAATTTAAAATTGATAAAGACGATCATTATCGTAAGCAAAGTGCTGGTGTACCTTGGCATATGCAAATTGAATTCCGTGATAAAGTTGGTGACCCATATTACATGGATCAAGCTGAACGCTTCAATGCATTTAACTTTAATCAGTTTGAAGGATGGGAATGTAGTTCAGGTTATCGTAGTATTATTATACGTGAACCAGATGGCAGTGTTAAGCGTAGCTATAGCTGTCATGATCAGCCGTTAGGTAATATTGAAACTGGATTTAAACTATTTGATGCGCCAAAACCTTGCACAACACGCTCATGTGTAAGTAGTGCTGATAGTAAGATCCCTAAACGAGCGCCTGGCACACAGATGCCATTATTTCCAGGAGACAAAACATGGATAAAATAACAGAACAACTAGAACAGGCGGTAACAGGCAGTCAGCATTGCTATCGTAATTTTGATTTAACCGCTTCTATACCACAGGAGCATTTGGATCCCATGATACATGCGGCAACTGAAGCGCCATCTAAACAAAATCATAGCTATTTTAATTTAACGGTTGTATCTAACCCAGATATTATAAGCAAAATACACGATCTTACAGTAGGTGCAACAGTTAGAAGCAAAACAACAAAAGTACAATCTGTAGCAACAAATTCACAAACATTAGCAAACTTAGTGTTTGTATATGAATGTAAAGACTTCGATCAAATGTCTGAATCTTTTCTCGAAGACCAAGAAATGCAAGAACATGATGTAGAAGAAAATGCTTGGCAATTTAACAACTCTGATGGAAGTAACCAAAAACAGGTTATAGCAGGATTTAAACAAGACCAAAATAGACATTTAGGTATTAGTTCAGGGCAATTAGTTTTAGTTGCAAATATGCTTGGATATCGTACAGGATATTGTACATGTTTTGACAACTATGCACTTAAAAAACTATTAAACCTAGAGTTCACCAATTTTATGCTTGTAGGTATTGGTGTTCCACATCCTGATAAAACTAGAATAGAATATAAGGATGATCCTGATTGTGATTATATGGTAAAAAAGAGAGAACAAGTTTGCGTAGAAATTTTGGATTAGATAATTTGAGACACAGTGAAGAACCAGAAATAACTAGAAAATATGCATGGGTTCCAAAAAAAGTAGACAGTGGAAAAGTGGTATGGCTATCTTATTACTATTACATAAAACGTTACACTAATGTTGAACCCAAACACAAGTGGATAGTTGAAAAAACTTATACTGAATGGGAATACTTTATAAGCAAACTAACTAACTAACTGATTGGTCCATTGTCCCAATAAGGAGTATATTCAGGATATATATCTAATATATTTGTGTTATGATACTTGTCCTGTGCATTTGCATATTTTACCCAATCGCTCCAGTATTCTTCATATAGATCTTTGCCATTCATATAATCCATTACATATTCTCCCCACGTAGTAGCTAACTTGACTTGCTTATCAATATCAAGAGAGTTGTTTGCTTTTTTAAATGTATCTCTAGCAGTTGGCAACCATTCTTCCCAGGCTTTATTAACTTGTTCTTTTAGTTCTGCTGGTAGTGCTTGTGGATTCATTGCAAATGGTTCTTGCACCAAACTACAATGTATGTATGCTCCTAGACTATTAAAATATTCAAATATTTGGGGTATTCTAGTAATATTAAATAAGCTAGTAGTACAAGAGCAACTAATGTGTGCATTGTCTAATTCTGATGTTACTGTTTTAATGTTATCTTCAATAATTGATAATTTGCCAAAAGGCCTTGCGTAATTATAGCACCAATCATCACCATCCATACTAATACGAAGATCCATGAATCTAAACTTCTTCCATAATTCAACTATACTATATTTTTTATAATGCAACAAAGACAAATTAGTACTATAACTCATTTCAAGATTATGAGCTATAGGTAGTAAGTTTTCCAAAAATCCATAGTGCTTACTATGAAATAATGGCTCACCACCTGATACCATTATATGTTTTAAATTTTTAAATTGACCAATTTCATCTATAGTGTCCTGAGTCAATCTAAACTGATTGTCCCAACCAGTCTGATTGTTGCCTATCTCTTCAGAAATTTCAAGAAGTTCTGGATCGCTTTTTAGAACATGTTCCCATTTACTACTATAAACAGGAGAGCAGTGTCTACACATTAAATTACACATGTTGTCAAATCTTACCTCAATTATAGTTAGACTGTTAGTATCCATTTCGTAATTAGAGTTAGTTTGTTCTTTAGCTTGTTCATATGTTGTATTCTCACTATCTTCTAGTTCACCCAGTCGTGTACTTCTAATACCAGCTGCTTCCATATCCCAACAACTTTCGCATTGTTTTGGTTTTTCGCCATTTAAAAATTGTCGTCTAAGTTCTCGTAGAGGAGCGTCATTCCATATCTGATCAAGGGATTGCGTATTCAAGTTACCTATTTCAGCAGAAGTTCTCCAACATGAGGATACTCTTCCTTTTTGTTTAATATTTAAATGATTGAAAGGCAATGAACAATACGTACTATTTGACATTATTTGCTACCTTTCAATGTACATTCAATTTTACAAATTGGATCACATGCATCTTCATCTTCCCAATGTTTGGTATTAAAATGATCAGTATATACTTCATGATTTAAAATTTCATTTATAGTATGATGGCTTAAACTATTCCAAAACGGTTCTCTTTTTTCAACATCAGCCAAATAGAATGAAAGATCTGATTTAGTTAAAACCCAACAGCATGGCCATAGTCTATTATCAGTATCAATGATAACATTTTTTGTTTTACATTTTATCATTTTTGCGCCTCAGTTCAACATATCTGTTATCAGGATCAGCATAGTTAACTATTTTAGATATGCCTGAATAATTTCTAGCCATCTCCATATATTTTTTTGCAGTCTCCATATCCTCTTTTGAAGTTATTTTATATTTCCATTTGCGTCTGTTTATGTTAGGAAAAAAACGAATACCATGTTCTTCCGCTAGTTGCATTGCTGCTTTGCATTCTTCTATATTATATGTAAACATGAGATAGTCCCATTGACAATTATTCATGGTATACTTAGCGTATGTTAACATATTTTCCATGGCTTTGTTAAAGTCAACATCGACTCTATATAAATTATTTGATTCAGCAGTTACGCCGTCGATACCAAATACTATAAGGCAGTTATAGTTTTCACCAATGCGTTTATAAAAGTCTGTGGATCGTAAACCGCCATTGGTGTGTATAGATATATCTATATTAGCATCATGTGTAACTTTGATATATTCTTCAATATCTGGATGCATCATAGGATCTCCATAGTCGCCACATATTACAACCTTTTTATGTAGAGAGCTATGATCCTCTTGCCACTCATGTATAGTTTTCTTGTAGCTTTCAATGGATGAATGATATACTTTAAATTCAAGACCATCATCTATCATTTCTGTTCGTGGACACATTGGACATTTTGCTTGGCAATGAGTAGTGATCGAAACTTCAATCTGTTGGCTTTTTGTTTCCCAAAAATTATTCATTGTGGCTCCAATAACTGATATAATCATCCTTGTTAGGCTTTTGATCATAATTGCTGTCTGGTATGCTTACTTCTTTTTCGTAATGTGTGCAATAGTAACTCTGTCCAGGTGCTTTATATCCTAGTCCAATAATCATTTCTGGCATAAAGCCAACTGCATCTTCTACTAGATCAGGATAGTTTACACATTTATTCAAACCACTATCAATACCTTTATCTGCGGCGGCCCATATAATAGCTCCTGTTGCAATTCCTAAATCCATAAAGATGTCAGCATCATTAAAATCTTCATCACTGTTACGTTTTTTAAAAAGTAGTAACCAAGGTGCTAGTGTTTGTGGATTATGTCTTGCAGTATCTGTTAAATCTGCAGCAGAGGCTCTATATATTTGTTTACGTCTAAGCTCATCGTCATTACGATATATTAAAATTTCATATCTTACTTTGCGTTGTTTACTTGGAGAATATAAATGTAAATTGTCTAATATTTCATTTATATCAGCTTCGCTTGGAATTTCATCAGTCCACTTGTATGTGTTAGTTCGTTGCTCTGCCGCCTGTTGCCAGTTCTCCATTAGTTTTAATCCTTATAGTGGTAGTCCCATAATATTTATGTACTATCTTCCTCCACGTCTATTAACAAGTGCTATTAATTCTGCGTGATTTGTTTCTTCAAGCGTCACTTGTATTTCTAATTCTTGCTTTTCCATTGCTGCTGGATTGCTTCTAATAACTTTAAATGTTATTACATCTCCTGGAAATGAATATATTGTTTTTGATAGTATATTATAATTACTCCACATGCGCTTGCCATCTATTTCAGTAATAACGTCACCTTGTTTTAATCCTGCTGCTTGTGCAGCGTATGTAGTACTGGTTGCACCTTGTGTATAGTCTACGTAAATATAATGTCTATCTTCTCTAGTAATATCTTTTACATCTTCGTAAACAAAGCTATTAACTGGTACTGGAAATGCTGCATAAGGAACGTATCCTTGTTCTTTATATTTGTCAGTTTTTACATAGTCCATTATTTTTTTAGCATGTCTTGCGTGTACCCCTAAACCAATACCATCCCAACCTGGAATCTGTCTTCCTGGACTGAATATACTTTGTGCAACACCAACAACTTCACCTTCCAAACTTATAATTGGACCTCCACTGTTACCCTGGTTAACAACTGCATCTACTTGTAGCATTAGATTATATGGTCTAGTACCACGTCCGTTATATGTAACATGTCCAGATGTTGCTGTCCACGGCATACTCATACCATGTCCAATAACTACAACTGGGTCGCCCTCACGTATGCTTTTATAATCTGCAAACGGTAGCGACGGCCAATTTTCATCTTCTAATTTAGTTATTTTTAAAATAGCAATGTCGCTTACTTCGTCATATCCAACCATTTCTGCAGGATAAGGCCATCTCTCTGAAACTGTCTGTATTGTTAGATCTACGCTATCTGGATTTTTTATATAATCTCCAACTACATGATGATTAGTCATTACTAAAGCATGTGTGTCTGATTCCTCAATAAAGAATCCAGTACCTAATGCACCGCCGCTACCCGATACCATTGGATTTGCGCCTTCTTTTGGTCTTGTTGATACTAGTACTACACTTCTATAGTGTGTACTTATTGTGGTTTTTATTCTTGCTTCTTTGTCAAAACGTTCACCATTAAGAACTAACTTGTGTATAGAAGTTAGTCCTTCTGCAACTTTTGGATTATTTTCCCAGAAAGATATTGTAAATTTGTTAACTCTTTCTTGTATGTCGCGATGATATGATGTAGAAATTACTGATACAGATGTAATAGCAATTAATAGTAAACTGATTTTTCCAAATATTTTTATTATATTCATAATACTCATATTAGATAATCTCCCATTATGTAGTATTTAGTTAAAATTTATGTTGCTAAAGAAGTTACTTCTGGCTTTTGCCATTCACTATACAGTCTGTTACCCCAACGAATATCTTCAAAATCTGCAGGGTGATCCCAGCCATTTTCTATCACATCACATTTGTATTCTGCTGCAAGACTGTCCATAAATTCATGTGTCCAAGGAAAAAAGTCAATCCATTTTGCTCTATCATGACCGTGCGTGATGCCAGGATTGCATCTCCAAAATATTCTACCGCCTGGCTTAATTTGGTTAACAACATGTATAACTTGTGATCTAATTGTAGCTTCGTCTCCAAAATTAATACTTCCTAGGCACAATACTACGTCCCATTTACCAGTATTTCTCTTTATATCCATAACACCAATTTTAGCATCTGCGTTATTATTAAATGGATCGATACCAAATACATTATCTCCAATTAGCTCTTTCATTTTGTTATCACCACAGCCAACATCTAGAATTTCAGTTTTGTCGCCCATTTCTTTTAGCCTGTTAACTAACTCTGCTCCAGTTCTTCGAGTATCATAAGATAGTTGTTGCTTCCAATAACCTTCTGTTCCACCACTACTGCTATCATAACCAAAGTAATTATCTAAAATTGTTTCATCAATCTGATATTGTAAGCGTAGTAATGCAGGCATTAATTCTGGATTAACCGCTTCGTCTAATAAACTTACCCCATAACGCATTTCAATAAATTTTGCTAAATCTGGTAATATTTTGCGGTTAATTCTGATCATGTTAAGTTCCTAAACTGCCATTGGTGCTTTGATACTGTCCATTGGATTATATCCAATCAAGGTGTAATCAGTAACATGTGTATTTATTAACTCCTCCAGAGATCTAAAGTTTGGCATTTCTAAAAATGGCTTTTTGTCTTTAGGAGTACGTTCTAATTGTTGCTTTACTTGATCCATATGGTTATTATAGATGTGTGCATCTCCAATTGTGTGTACAAATTCGCCTACTTGTAAATCACATATTTGAGCTAACATATGAGTAAACAAACTATAGCTAGCAATATTAAATGGTACACCCAGAAACATATCAGCACTTCTCTGATACAACTGACAACTTAGTTTACCGTTCATTACTCTAAATTGTGCTATTGTATGACAGGGAGGTAATGCCATTTCATTTATTTGATTTGGGTTCCATGCAGAAAGTATTAACCTTCGACTATCTGGTTTATTTTTAATTTCTTCTATTAACCAACTAATTTGATCAGTGCCTTGTAAATATGGTGCGCTATTATACAGTTCACCATTAAAGTTACGCCACTGATGACCGTAAACTGGCCCTAGTGCTTTGGTAGTGTTATCATTTACATATCCCAAGTCTTTGCCTTGCTTATCAGCATTGGCGGTCCAGATTGTTTGCTTGCCAATTAGTTCTTCACGTGAGCGTCCAAATGTAATCTCAGCAAGTCTGCGTTCGTCTGTGCTACCTTCCAAGAACCATAGTAGTTCTCCTACTACACTTTTCCATAACAGTTTTTTTGTAGTTACTGCTGGAAACCCCTGAGATAGGTTAAAACGCATTTGGTAGCCAAATACACTACGTGTACCGGTTCCTGTTCGATCGCTTACGTCTTCACCATTGTCTAAAATATGTTGTAGTGCTTGTAAATATTGTTTCATTTATCTGCGTTAAATCTTTCTAGTATCATTACTGTCATACCTTCATCGTGCTGTGATGCCATCTCATTACTAAAGATGCTTTTTATTTCTTTTAAGTTAATCCAAGTATCACAGTCATATTGATCATCCATAATAGTCAAATATACTTCACTAATTACTGGCGTAGCTTGTGTGAATAGATTTGCTCCGCCAATTATCCATATATCTTTTTTATTATATTTGTTTGCTATGTCTTCAATTCCTTCAAGCAAATTTTCACTTATATAATGGTCTGCGCCAGGGTGTTCTTCTGGATCACTAGTAACCACTACATTAATTCTTCCAGGAAGTGGACTAGGCATAACCGGGTCATCCCATGTCTTGCTTCCCATAATAACTACTGAACCTGCAGTTTGTTTTTTAAACCATGCTAAATCTTTTGGATTTTTATCCCATGGCAATGTTCCATTCTTCGCAATACCACCTTGTGCATCGCATGCCATAATTGCTTTAATCATTTTACTTTATTTCCTTTAGAATATCCCATGTATCTTCCCATCCTTTTACGTGGACTGAGTGACTATTGGGATAGTCTTCTAAGGCACTTGCTAGCGGAAAATCGTTACCACCATGTTGTATAGCATCGCCATAGAATATAATTTTATCGTTAAGTGAAAAGTCTTTAAGTATTTGACTTTTATCACTGCCAACTGGTCCTATATCTAGTCCAGTTTCGCCACCTGCTGTGGCTTGTAGTTGTGGAAATTGCTCATTAAATAAATCTCTAATAACGCCACGCTCTCCAGTTTCAGTATCATGCTTTACGTATGCCTCACGTTGTTCTATACTAGCACCTCTGCCTACTATGCTAAAGTTTACCATACAAGGTCGTTGCTCAATATGATTGCCAGTACGCATATCAAATGCACTTTCCTCTAATTGATTTTCCAACCAGTTTCTAGCAGATATTGGCAATGTCCAATCAGAAGATTCTACGCATAAATCTCCTTTATATGTTTGGCCACCACTACATTGATATACTCTAGTACATGTATTGTATATACATTCGCCAACTTGTTCAATAGTTCTAGGCCTATCACTTCCTGTAACCAAATAAACGTCATTTCTTTCACAAAACTTACTAAACCATACGGCAAAGCGTTTATCCATTTTTTGTCTACTAGGAGTGAGTGTTCCATCTACATCAAAACAATATTTTGTTTTTATCATAGCTTATCCTTTGCTATTTGTTGCATAACCACCTCTATATTTATAGGTGTATAGTTAATTTGCTCAACACATACGCATATATATGGTCCTTCAGGACTTGGATTAGTATGTAAGTGTCCGTGTACATTGGTTACAGTCATCCATTTTGTTTGATCATATTTGTCAACAGCACGATCACCATTTGCATACCTTGGTCTAATTAAAGCACCTGCATCCAGTGGAACATGTGTTAAAAGTATCTCTTCTGTTTGTAATTGGCGCCACATACTAATATTAGTAAACCAGTTTCCTTTGGCCATCATTGGTATAACGTCGTGATTGCCGACAATTAACTCACAAGTACCATTTAACTTATGAAAATTATTGTCCATCCAATTTTGTCTATCTTGTTGAACAAAATCTCCCAAGTGCATAACATGATCATTTGGCTTAACAACACTGTTCCAATTATCGATCATAAATTCATCAATTTGTTGCACATTGTCAAATCCTGGGCGTGTCATTTCGCCTTCCCAATCAGTAAAACCCAGCATCTCTGGGAAATTGAAATGGGTATCACTAAGTAGCCAAATATCACTCATTAAATTATCCTATTATTACATTAATTATTCCGTATATATTTATAAATGTAAAGTACACACTTAGTATTGTAATCCATGCAGCTTTACGCCTAGCTGAAGCCACTATGTGTAGTACACTGCTTGCCAAATAGAAGGGATAAATTAGTGCCATTGGAGGATCAGTTGCCCAAACAGCAAGCATTGCACTCGCTATAATTGCAGCTATGCTACCTATCAGTTCAAACCAGAATGCAACCGGATCACTATTGTAGCTTTCTATCATAAATTTTTTCATTTATTTTTACTCTTTTTTACTATCTTTTTTATTGACCAAGACTTGTCATTATTTTCCATCCATTCAAGATCATCACCTTCTGCCCAACCCATTTGGCTTAGTACATCATCTGGAAATTCAATAAACAACTCTTTTGTTTTACCATTTTCTTGGACTTCAATAATCCATTTTTTATCACTTATTCTTTTCATCATTTAATCATCCTATAAACTTTGCACCAGGTTCATCATTACCGCGGTACCACTAATACTACTACCAATCATAATAGCTCTATCTCCCCAGGTTACACCAACATATACCCAACCCATTGAGCTAATAATATAAGCAACCTGTCCATAAAAAATCAGGTCTGCACTAAGAAGAAATACGCCACTAACACATAGGATCATACTCAACCATTTAACATACCAATCAGTTGTACCAGTTGGTGTTGTTGGAGTTAGATCTTCAATCTCTGTTTGTAACTCAGCAAGTTCTGCTTTTAAACGTTTACGTTCTTGTGCATATTCTTGTGCTACTTTTTTAGCATTGCTTTCCTTTACTTCATGTTCAACCATATTTTAATCCCATAAGTTTTCGTAGTATTTACCAAACAGTTTGAATCCGTTCGACATTCGTTCTTGATGTGCCTTAACGCCTTCGCTATCCCATTTGTTGTAATCGTAATCTTCCATCCAATCTTCACGACACTTTTGTCCAAACGCCCAGATCATTTCATCTAATATATAATCCCAACGATCAAAGTGTTTGGAATCTACATCGCCACCTTCTATATAATTGTTCTGTTGTGCCTTAGTAGCACGTAGTTCTTTTGGAACATCTTTCATATCAACCATGGGAGCACCATGCTTAGTTTCTTTTAGTTGTACTAGCATAGGTGCAATGATATGTGCGAGTGTATAATCCATGCTCCACGTATCATGTGGATCAATACGAACCTTTATTTTTTGCTTGGGGTTCCACCCAGATAATTTATCTAACCAATATTGGTAAATTGGATACCCGCTAATTTTAACTTTCATATCTACCTTCCATGATATTGCCACATTACTCCATTACACTTAGCATGAACTGCACCTTCTGTCAAATCACTGTCATGATTATGTTGTAAGTGTACCGGGTTTTTTAAAAAACCTGGAGGAAATAATTTTAGATTAATATCCATCTTTTGCATTTGTGGGTGTGGATCACCTTCCAAAGGAGAAAAGCACCACATACATAATCCTGCTTGCTCAAAAATGTATTGTTCCCTAACTTCTCTACGCTGTTTAGGAGTTGCTTTACTATATTCAATTGGTAAATTGTATTTCATGATTTATACTCAAAGTTTTGGCAATCGTTATATCTTCCAATTAACTCTGCACCATTTCTTGTGTGAAATCGTTCTGCCATATCAGTTAATGGACTTAGTGTTACTTGCCTTTGTACTTTTTTATGGTTCTTTTTTATATGTTCGCTGACAGCGTTCACAATACTTCTACCTGCACCACGCTCATAGCTCCAAACAGTATAGAACACTGCTACATTTTTTCCAATATAGTTCATTCCCTTTTCAGTCTTGGGAACATTAGCCGTATATGCAACACAGATAACAGCGAGTAGTTTTTCATAGCTTTCATCTTCATATAGTCCATATACTTCTCTACCATGATCAGTTCTCCATTCACCTTCAATGTGTGGACGAACGGGATCATCTTTAATAATATCGTTAACTATATGTTTGTTTAATTTTAGCAGCAACATTAGCTCCTTAGACGTCGAAGTCGACGTTTTATTTTTTTAAATAGTATTCTAGTGCGTCTCACTAGTACCATTATAGGAGCATTTTTAGGAATCGGTCCAGAAAAATCAAGACCTGCTTCTTCGTCCTCTCGCTTTTTGGCAATTGCCACGGCTATCATTCCAATTTCTGACATTAATTTATCCTTTCATAAGATAGATCATTTAGTTGGGCATTCATTTTACTAGCAATGCCCCCATTTTTTAAAGCTTGTTCGCAAGCTTCTTTAGACGTTGGCGCATATGTATAGCCAAGAAAATTATCATCTAAAAATATGCGCCACGTATATATTGACATATTACACCTCACACACTGCTAGACAACCTGGATTAATCCATTCTGCATATAGTCCATTAGCATCCAAGATATCATTAATGCGGTTATTAACACCCATCACAAAGCCAGTGCCGTCACCGTCTGTCATTTGGTAATAGTCTGCCCATACTGTTTCATTTATGTCTTGGCAGTTATCTTCTGCACTAATACGAAATGAATCTTCGCCGTTGTAACCACCTTCAATAGTTGGTGCACCAATTTTGTTAAGTTGATTAAATGCTGTTCTGATATTGCGTTTCATATTATATACCTTTAAGTTTCATCTACTAATTGCAAAGCTGTTATCTGATAGCCATAACACCAATGCTTGTTGTCTAAGTCAAAAACACAACGGTCTTTGTCTATAATATTTATTGATATAGCTGGTGAACCATATTTTTCACCACGCTTCTCACATAATTCAATATGAGTAACTTTTGCTATACCAAATTTGGAGTTAACTTTGTCTCCAATTTTAATTATACGTTCCATTAAGATATTGCCCTTTCAAAACGTGCTTCTGAATCAGCTTCTTCACGCATTTCATTGCGTATAGCTGTTACGATTTCATCAAATGCTTCGTAAAAAGCTGCTGTTCCGTCAAACAATTTGTTACACTCATCAAATGCATCTGCATCAACAAAACTCCAGTTAATGCTACCATCAGCATTCCAGTTTTCTGAGTTAAAAGTTGCAGTGTTAATTGATTCTGTTAATGTTGCATAATTTGACATGTTGTAATCTTTCTGTTTAATTAACTTATACATATGTTCTAGCAGTTCTAGACCTAATTGTCAACAAAAAAGCGACAAATAAATGAAAAAGGTTGCCAATGAAATCAATGGGTTAAAAATTATTTTGATTTATTTTAATACCCTTACTAATGTTCTGTAGTGCATACGCTGAATATTGTATCCGCCAGCAACAATAGTTTCAATATCAATATGCTTTGTACCAACTTCAGTTTCAACAGTAAAGTAACCGTGAAATCCATCTGAACTACGTTCTACATTACTAGCAGTAACTTCTGTGATATCCAACTTTGTTAGTTTGTTAGCAATAGTTGCGTTACGTTTGGCAATTTTACCGTCTACAAATTTATTTGCTTTTTCAGTAATACCTGCATCATTGTGGTAACCAGGAGCAACAACTTCGTACATGCCTTTGCCACCAGCAGTAGCCCAAAGTGTTTCGTACCATTCGTAATCACCTAATTCTGCTTTAAGTTCTTTGTTAGCCCAAAAGTCAGCAACAGCAGCTTTACGCTCAAAAAAGTATTTAATTTCTGCTTCACGAAACTTAGCATCAAACTCTGCAAATGTAGTTTCAAGTGTTTTAGTAATTGTTTCGAATGTGTTATAAGTTGCTATTGACATTTGATACTCTCTTTGTTGCTATACATATGTTCTAGCAGTTCTAGACCAAGATGTCAACAAAAAAGCGAACTAATAAATCGTTCGCTTTCAATAGGTTATAAAATAATTTAAACTTTATATATTAAAGGTTGTCCGCCACGCCCTACGCCTATATATGAAACTTGTATTTTGCTATTATTTTTAGGAGTTTTAAATAGTTTAGCTAAAAATTTAATCATTCTGGATGTGGACCTGTATTACGCAATACTTCAGGATTAGTGTCACGAGCAAGTTCACGACGACGTTCTGCTCTTTGCATTTCTCGTATTGATAGTGGTACATATTGATTATCTGCCTTTTTAGCGGCTGATACTTTCATTGGACCGTCTTGACCATCCAAGATAAACTGTTGTTCGTTTTTCTCACCGCCATTTGTTTCTCCACCTTTTGGTTTAAACTGGCCTTGTGTTGACAATCCACGTTCACCACGCTGTTGCAATTCCATCATAGTTCTTCTATTGTTTTCAGTATAATCAACACGATGATATTTTGGGTGACCTGGATCTTCTTCTTCTAATGATAATACTAAAAAGTATATGTGAGGTCTTGCAGGTTCTACATGTAATATTTCCACGTGTCCGTCTGGAAAGCCATCAATAGGAGATCCAACTAATGTATAAATTGCCCATCCAGCATAGATGCTAGCAGTTAATAATAATGGAGTTAGTAAAAATACAATTACTGGTTTCCTTCTAGATATAATTAATGCGTATATACTTACTAATGCAAGTGTGAATAATAATGTTGCTGCTATATAAAACATAGTATTTTCCTATTATAATGCGGCGGCTGAGCCACGCACTGGTACAACCCGTTTATTGTGTTTGAACACACGAATAATTCTTCCTTCTCTATCTATTTCAATAGCTGGAAATCTTGTAATTGCTTTCTTTGTTCCTGAGTATTTTTTTATAGCATATGCTTCTTTATATGGATTAACATCTAAAACTGTAAGTGTCATGCCAACTGCTTCTTCTTGTAGGCTATAACTATGTACGGCAATATAGTATATTCCTGGCAGTATGCCACGCATGCTAATAGTTTCGTGATTAACTTTTATAATTGTAGAAACACCATCAATGCTAATTGCATCATTAGACATTCCCAAATCATCTTTGTCTAAAAACCAATTATCTGCTTCTCTATTAGTAAATCCAATTGGACGTCCGCCTTCACGCATCAGCCAAAGATCCATGTCTGATTTACTTTCTGAATCCCATTCTAACATTACTAAAACTTCAGCTTTTGTAGGAACATCAGCTTTTTTAGTAATAGGGTTAATTAATAGAAAGGCAATAATAAAAAGCATAACAAATCCAATTAAAATGTTAAATAGCATGTCATTAAATGCCATACTACTGCTTTGGTCTCTCATTCTCTTCATTTTATCTTCCGTATTCTTGTGAAACTATTTGTATTTTAATAGCGATACTAGTAATTAATCCGCATAATGTAGTAACTAGTGCGGTACTCATACCATTTGCCATATCTGCTATAACTGTTTTCATACCATCAATATTACCTGGATCAATATCAGCTAAACTGCCACTAAGCATTAGCATAAATCCTATTAATGTTCCAACCATACCTACGCTCATTGCAGTTTCTGCCATAAACCAAGTTAGGTCATAATTTCCTTTTCTGTAAAATGAAATGTATCCAATTAATCCTGTGGCTACAAACCACATTGCGACAATTACAAAGCTAAGTCTTGTTACGTCTGCTGTCAGTAAAAAATCTATAGCACCATAGTTAATTGCTGTTCCTATTAGTACTAGTTGAGTAACTGTAACCAGCCACCATATCATAAACCGTATTCTCATAATGTAATCCAATCGAGTTGTTATATGTCTATTTATGCGGTCCTACTCATATGTGAGTTTAAACAGCATAGCTTGATCAGGATCTTTATCAAACAGAACATATAAATGAAAATAGTCAACTGGATTATTTTTTAAAAATTCTCTAGCTGTTTCTTCTTTAATATTTCTTTGTACGATACAGTCTCCTGTTGGAAATGGTTCCAAAGCATTTAGTATTTCCCGCCCAGTTCCTGATACATAGAATACAGTTGCATCTGGACAATTGTCAACACGCATATTTTGGATATGTCTGCAATCCATTTTGTATTCCTTGCTTTTCTTCTAATGCTACTTCCAATATTGCCGCCATAGTCATGGTCCATGAATCTTTTCGATATGCCTTGCCTGTAAAAGTTTTGGAAATAATATTAACAAGAGCTTCCACACTCTCTTCTTCTTTAAATTTGTCACCTTGAAATATGTAGTTGTGCCACTTGTGAAATGCTTCATCATTCTTTGCAATTCCACATGTATCATATAATTTCTCATATGCGATATAACTTATATCTGGCACAGGTAGCATAAGTGTTTTTAGTTTTATACTAGTGGTATTAAGTTTATGACGTGTTTCATTTACATACTTTTTAGTCATTAACTCCTTGTAGACATCATAGCCGTTATTCATGACATATTCCATACCATAATCAATTGCTGATTTAACAACTGCTATTGGTTTGTCAAAAAAGTATTCGTATGCATCACTTATATCAATACTTTCATTTTTAATTTTAATTATATGCTCTAAAATTGTTTTACAATAGTTTGCGCTATCTCTTAAATCAAAATAATCATCTCCAAGGTCCTCATTAAGAACAGTATCAAAAGAATCTAAACTAGTCTGATTATTAAATATATCTTGCATCCAACTTCTGCAATTAATAGTATGTTCCATCAATCCAATATAACCAGCTGATGTATAATCACCATTAATTAGTGTGTGCGGGCCATCACAAAACGGCTTGTAATTAACACTGCGTGGTAAAACAAACTTATAGTCACTTTCAAATACAGGCGTACCTTTAAAGTCGTTGTATTTGCTTAATTGTGTTATTATTTCTTCTTGGGGGTTGGCACTCTCGTTAACTGCGCTAACAATATTATAGAGTGATCTAAAGTTAGCTTTTTTTCCAGATTTTGCATTATGAAAATAGCATGATTCATAAGTGGTATCATGCATTAGATATGGCTTAGAAGGTATAATACCCATGTCTGGACTATACCCTAATAAGTGATTCAATATACCACTAAATTGTGGACTATCCTGCCAATAAGTTACATTTAGTATTAAGTTACTTGGCTTCATCAAATACTCTAGCAATTTCAATCATTGTAGCACTTAAATTAATCTCTGGGTCTGCTACTTGCGTGTGCTTAATAAGCCCTTCACGTATTGCTAGTACACAACTGTCGTATTGGAAATCATCCTTTGCGTATAAGTCTAAGTTTTGATATAGCCAAGTATAAATGTCATTATATTCATCAGCACGAGCTGTTTTTACAATAAGCTTTCTGGCATCAGCAATTTTACCAGCCTTGAATAAACTTACCATTTCCATGCGCCACTCGCTAGTATTGCCGCCACCATCAGGTAACATTAACTTATTATCTACAATAGTCATTTGTACTGTATTAATAGTTTTACGTAGATCTGGATAGTTTGCACGTACCATTGCGTCTAAGGTATCCATATCAAATAGCACTTCGTTGTCTGCTAAAATTTCAGCAACACGTACTGTAAAGTCTACTTGATCTAATTGTTCGATATGAAAGCCTTGGCATCTACTGTGTAAAGCAGGAATAATCATATTAGGATAGTTACATGTTAGTATAAATCTTACACTTGCATGATACTGTTCCATTACACCACGTAATGCCGCTTGTCCTTCTGGACTGATGTGATCAGCCTCGTCAAGTAGGATAACTTTAAACTCGCCCCAGGGCATTGTTTCACTAAAAGCAGTAATACGTTTACGAATTAACTCTACACCATTATCTCTACTGGCGTTGATGTACATTACATCAGCTTTTTCTACGCCTAGTTCTTGTATTAGTACTTTTGCTAGTGTAGTTTTTCCAGTACCTGGAGATCCACTAAACAATAGATGCGGAATACCTCCATCTGTAATCCAGTTTTGTACTTGCGCACGTTGTGAATCATCTTTAAATACATATGTGCTGATGTCAGTAGGACGATATTTCTCTACCCATAAGTCTTTAGCCATTATTTTTCTCCGCTTTTGTTAGTATTATACACTATTAATTTGATAAGTCAATAATTCCGTTATCCCAGTTTTCAGCACAATCCTCAGCATAACTTTTACTGTGTCCAATAATTGGTCGTTCTTCTACCAGTGTATCACCAATAAACATTTTTACAACATAATGCGATTGTTCTACAATTTCACTACGCCGTGTAGTTTGTTGTTGATTTTTATTAAACATGTTGTGTAGCTTATTAGACTTTTTACTATTTTTACCTGTTGCCATTTTAATATCCTATAATTTCTGTGTGAAGAGACTACTTACTGACTCTTCGTTAGTTACACGTCGAATAGCTTCACCAAACATTTGGCTTACACTTACCACACGTGTTTTTACATGGTTTGCAGGGCACCTAAAATTAATACTATCAGTGATTACAAGTTCTTCTAGTACACTAGCTTCTACTTTCTGACATGCCTTGCCAGTTAATACACCATGTGTAATATAAGCTCTAACACTTAATGCACCTGCGTTCATAATTGCTTGTGCGGCGTTGCACAATGTACCGCCGCTGTCGATAATGTCGTCTACTAGGATAGCATGCTGTCCTTTAACGTCACCAATAAGTCCCATTACTTCACTTTCACCTGCACGTGGGCGGCGCTTGTCTACAATAGCAATGTCGCCATTAAACATATCAGCAAACTTACGAGCTCGTACTGTACCACCTGCGTCTGGTGAAACAAATACTGTGCCTACTGTTGTGTCAACATTCTTTTGAATATCCTTGGCAAATGCAATACGGCTTGTTAAATCGTCCACTGGAATATCAAAGAAGCCCTGTATCTGTCCTGCGTGTAAGTCCATTGTAAGTACTCTATTAGCACCTGCGGTTGTTAACAAATCTGCCACCAGTTTTGCAGTAATTGGTGTACGACTTGCACTCTTACGATCTTGTCTTGCATAACCAAAATATGGAATCACTGCGGTAATACGTTTAGCACTACTACGTTTGGCAGCATCAATCATAACCATTAATTCCATTAAATTATCGTTTACTGGTGTACTTGTACTTTGGATTATAAAAACATCTTCACCACGTATGTTTTCTAAAAATTCTACACTACTCTCACCATCAGCAAATGCTTTAATGTCTGCTGGTACAAGTGTAGCAAAACAATGATCTGCAATCTGCTGGGCGAGACCAGTGTTACTGTTTCCTGCGATAATCTTCATATTCAAATTATTCCTATTCTTTGATTTATGCTTTTATTATAATGTATTGTTGTTGAAAAGTCAAGTAACTATTCCATAAATGGAATTAATTCTGGATAATAATCTTTATAATTGTTGCCGCTTGACCGGTCAGCAAACAATATATATTCTCTAGTACGTGGTGGCATCATATCAAATTGATTGTTGAATCCACTTATGTATGCCATACAATCTTTAGTATGATGCACTATTTTCTTTTTCTGTCTTTTACTAATATCACCAAATGTATCTAGATTATCTAGACACCATTGCATCTCTTCAAGTGCTTTGTCTGCCAGAGGCTTTGGTAGCCATTTTACACTAATTGGGTGTTTAAGTATTAGGCTGGTGTGAAATTCCAAACCATACTCTGTCCAATCAGCTATAATTTGTTTCCAACGCAATGCACTTAGCATACCAAATGTAACTGTACCACTTAAAATAAAATGTCCAGGGTGTATTTTTTGTTGTTCTTTTACAAGTTTTAAGTTTTCTTTAAGCACTTCCATATTACCATATGTTCTAAAATATTCATATCCAGCAAGATCACTATCAATACTTATTCTTAAATTCATAACTTGAAACTTTTGCCAATACTTAAAATATCTGCTAATATCTTTTACATTTAAATTAGTATTATATGATAGTGTCTTAGTACCAGCTGTCTTAGATACATTAACAATGTAATCAAGTTGGCTTTCATGTTCAGGATTCATAAGTGGCTCACCACCAGTAAATGCTATCTCGTTACTTGAGTTTAATACAGATACAACTTCATCCTCATACTTAGATGCACTTGTTAATGAGCCTTTATAAAATTTAGAAAGTTGGTCATGAGGTATAACTATTCCGCCACCTTTCATTAGCCCTAGTACAGATCTTTGATGGTCTTCTTCAGTGTGTATTTCCACTTGATTTATTACTTGATCATGGTTTTCTTTTTTAGACAAAGCTTCGATCCACTTGGTGCTGGATTCTGGGTTACAATGCATGCACCTCTGGTTGCAAAGACTACTAGGCCTTATTTCTGTGCGTTGAATATCTGATATATTTCCATGTTGTGGATCTTCAGATATCTGTTCAAGTAAGTCTGGTAGTATGTCATAAAAAGTAGATGTATCTTCCCAAGGTTCTGGAATATATAAACGATTAAAAAAGTTAATCCTAGGACTAATACTGTTATTTGCTTCAGCTTCCTGGCAACTTTCACAGTTTTTTATAATTTCGCCATCCCATAATTGTTGGCGTACATTTTTCATTGGGCCACCGTTAAATGACTCAGAAAAAGGATCCTCTTTCCAATTACCAAGTTCTGTTTTACCACGATAGCACGTATATACTGTGCCATCTTGATCTAGATCTCCATTCATATAAGGAGCTAAACAAAAAGTATGCGGGTTTGGAATGCCTGCCTCAGACAACACATTTTCCATCTCTTTTTTACCTAAGAATGGAGGTTTTTCTGTCTGAGGCTTTTTAGTCATTTAGTAAGTTTCCGTAATCTTATCTGCTATACCATATTTGACTGCTTCTTCAGCAGTTAGCCATACATCTTCTGCTGGCAATAAGATATCACGAATCTTCTTTTCTGATAATCCAGTACATTTCTTATAGTGTTCTAACATACGAGCTGATGATAGTTCAAACTCTCTAACACGAGCAAATAGTTCGTGTTCTTTACCGCCTGAACCCCATGAATATTGGTGTGACAAAATACTTGTGTTAGGAGTAAGTGTACGATGACCTTTTGCACCTGCCATAAATGTTAAAATACCACAACTTGCAATCATTCCTAGCCCTACTGTGTGTACAGGAATAGCTGAACCTTTTATTGTGTCAATAAGAGCAAATGCAGCATGTACACTGCCACCTGGACTGTTAATAACCAATGTTAGTTTTTCAGGACGTTCGCTATCTGGTAGTAAGTTCTTTTCAATAATCCAATTTACAATTGGTTTACAAGAAGCATCAGTGAATGCGTCACTCATGTAGTAAATACCAGCCTCCCACATAACCATTCCTGGTTGTTTTGGTGGGCCACTTGGTGCCGCTGCTGATGTTAAGTTTGAATTATCTACAATATCCATTGCAATGGAAAGTGCTTCTTTTATTTGGTCTGCATTGTTTTTCATTTTATTATCCAATTGTTTCTGTTACTGGGTTAGTGTCGCTAATCATTAAGCATTCTTCATTATCTAGTTGATAAATTTTAGTATTATCATCTAACTTAACACCATTACTCCAGCGTCCATGTGCTACGAATACAAATTGTCCTGGTTTAACCCAATCAATATCAGTACCCACGCTATAAATTTTAAACCATCTTGGTCTAATGCCAGTGTGTGCTTTGTCTTCATCTTTTAAAATAAGTCCACTTGCGAGTGTGCGATGTCCATTTGGTGGTTCCACCAGTTCTGCTAATATCTTACCTCTTAGTGCGGTTATTTCAGTCATAGTGAATTTCCTTCATCTGATTCCATATCTAGCTCTTGCATACTGCCATCGTCGTATTCAACTTCAATATATGTTGAGCCATCACTGCGTGTTTTAGCAGTTCTGTTAATTTCAAGAGGCTCTGCTGGAGTAGATTTCTTTGCTTTAGTTTTACTTGTTGTTGGTTCTTCAGATACTGGTACAGATTTTACATCTGCTCCTGGTACGTGATTTTTATAAAACTCTGCTGATAATTCTTCTTTTGATACTTTGACTTCTCCACGGTTATCAATAATATCACCACGTGCGTTAACTGGCACATTACTGATTGCACGTGTTTTTTCATTCTTAGCTGCCAATGCACTCATATCAAGTGTTTGACCCCTTGCTGTTTTAATTGATTTCATTTTAAAATCTCCTTGTAATTATTTTAAGAACTCTTTTATATCTAGTTCATACTTTATACTATCTATACAATGTATACCTATAAGATATAAGCAATAGCTTGCAACACTACTTCCACGTCCAACGCCCAATACTACATCATTTTGTTGACATATGTTTACTAGGTATATTAGAAATTTTAGTACTGGTTCCATTCCTCTATCAAGGAATAGTTCAAGTTCCATAACAACACGATCATGTTGCTGTTTGTTAGTCGTTTTTTCCAACAAGTATTCAACGATATTTATATCTTTGTATTCTTGTGGCATATTCCAGTTAGCAATAGCATTGTTAACGTAGTCAGCATTGTTATTTTCTAATGTAGGAATAATTGTATCTTGTAAATCAAATGTATTGCACCATTCATTGTATATATTTATAGGTGTAATATCTTCCACAGTCGCATGTGAAATTGCACGTCCGGTAAGCCATCCATGTACAATATCTTGCTCACCTATTACCATTTGATTATTTGCGTTCATTTTAGTCATTCGTCTCTTCGTCTTCGTCAGTTGGTTCTGGAATATCCTCACCACCTAAGTTTACAGTTACACCATCATTAAAATTAGTACGCCCTAATTCTTGTGCTGTTTTCTTTTGTTCCCTAATAAGACTAAGGAAGAATTGTAATTGTTCAATTACTCTATCTGTCATACCAGCCTTGCTTGCAGCTAGCACTTTTTTAAGCATGAATTTCTCAAATTCTGTTGATTCAAAGAAGTCCATATCTTCAAGAGCTTTATCTTTATGTGATAGCATTACTTAACAAACTGTTCTAGTTCTGGTGCTTTCCAACCTTCTGGCTTTAGCACTTTACCATCTTCACGCTTGCGTACTTTGCCTGTGTCTGCGTCAATCTTTGCAAAGTTAGTGTTCATTACTTCACGCCATGCAGCTTCGCCATCCCATCCTGCGGCACGAATAGCACCTACAGTTACAACTAGAATGTCAACTAGTGCGTCTAGTTGTTCTACTTTGTCTTCGTCTTGGATAGCTTCTTCTAGTTCATCCGTTTCTTCACGGATTAGATCAAGATACATTTTATAGTTTGCTTCACTCGCAGGTTGATCACATGCTGTACCAAATTTATTTACGTCTTCAAATACGTTAGTCATTATTGTATTGTCCTTTAGTTTGTTTTAATATTATATGCTATTCTTGTATACAAGTCAATATAATTCTTTACAAATTATTCTGGCAAATTAAATTTATCGTAGTTTTCTGCAACTGCGTCCATATCAAAGTTGATACTTTCTCCGCAACCACATGAACTTTGTGCTGACGGGTTAACTATTTCCAATGTAGTACCAAATAATGAAGTATTGAGTTCTAATTGAGTACCAAACAAGTACATAACGCTCATACCATCAACAACCATATTACCACCATCAGGCAATGCAATTACTTCATCACTCATATCGTCTATTTGATCCGTAGATACTAGTGACCAATCGTAACTAAATCCAGCACAACCGCCGCCTTTAACTGCTAGTTTTGGAAATTTCCCATCGTTTGCTTCACTAATGTTTCTTAAATGTTCTGCTGCTTTTTCTGTTATTGTAATCATTCTGTCACCTCATATGTTGTTATTATTGGAAATCTTTCCATATTATTGTTTAAATATTTTAAGTTTACGATAGTAACTCCGCCTAATGCAGTAGCACCTGTTTTCTCTACTAGTCGTTTGGTGGCCATCATACTGCCGCCTGTTGCTACTAAATCGTCTGCAATAATAACTCTACTAGTGTGACCAAGTATACCTTCTTGTAATGTCAGTGTATCACTTCCATATTCAAGTTCGTATGTTTCTTTTAGTAACTTACCTGGGTATTTAGCCCCATCTTTTCTAACCATAGTAAATGGAATGTTTAGTTCCTGTGCTAATGCAGCTCCAATAACAAATCCTCTGCTTTCAATACCAATAATATGTGTTGGGTAATCAAACTCTCCATTTAAAGTAATACTGTCTGCCATATCCTTAACCACATCTGGCCATACATTACTACTAAACAAACTATTCATATCATAAAAGTTAACTCCTAGTACTGGGTAATCTGGTACAGTTCTAATAAATTTACTAATTTTCATTTTCTCTTTCTTCTTTCCACATGTGATGATCTTTATCTCTAGCTCTTGCTTTTTTACCACAAGTCATTGCGCACTTTGTTATTTTCTTTGCTCTTCCTAATCCGTATTTTGCATCAAAACTTTCTATTAAATCATTAGCATAAAATGGATGATTAAGAACATCTGTTACTGAGTTTATATCCAATCTATTCCAATCAGGATCATCATAGACTTTGTACATATTATTATTTACAATAACTCCATGATTTACTCCATCTCCAAAAAAATCCTGGTTACGCAAAAAACAACATGGCCATAGTCTAGCATTAAAGTCTATAAAGTACATCTTATCTTCACTGAAGTGGCATGATATTTCATTATCTTCGAACTCTCTAGTTTTTTCCATTAAACGTTCAGGTGTAAAATGATAGGCCTCCATTTTGGTTCCAGTCTTTGCAAGGTTTATTTTATCAAGTCCAATTTCACTAGCATTACTACGATCCACTCTATACTGAAACTTATCAAATCCCATAGAGTTGGCTAAATCTTCTGCTTCTTGTAATTGATGCTTGTTCCACGGAAATACTAAAAATTGCCATTCTGCTTGACCACCTTCTTGTATAAATGCAGTAGCATTTTCTATAATTCTTTTGTATTTTGTATTCTGCCTGTATAAGTGGTTAGTATCAGAAAGTCCGTCTATATTAAATCTTATTACGGCACTTTCAAATTGTTGTAATATGCGTGATGTTTCTCTAAAATATTCTGGCTGTCTAGCTCCACCATTTGTATGTATTATTACTCTTTTTATTCCACAATCAAGTGCAATTTCCAGCACTTGATTAAAATACGGATGCATAAATGGATCATCTACAGTACCACAAAAGTCTAATTCAGTTACAGTAGTAAAACCTTGAAATATCTTTCGTATTGTATCAAGATCAATAAACTGCTTTTTTGGTATATTAGGCCGCTTAGTGTTATAATTAGCGGTATCTGTTCTAGCACAACCAAGACATAATGCATTACACATACTACTAATTTCCATTTGTAGTGTTACAGGTGTAGACAAGTAATGTTTCATAAATTGTCTCTGTTACTAATTTTAAACTCTGGTATTAAATCATACAAGTTTTCATTTCTATTCATATCTAATGCATATGTATACTTTAAAAAATCATCGTAGTAATCACTCCAATCTTCTTCCATCATATAATCAATAATGCCTTGTACTTTATCAATATGTGTATATGGCTGGAGTTGCTTTTTAGCTAATTCCTTTAAAGATTTTGGTAATACCCTGATATTTAATTCCTTTGGATGGTTTAAAATGTTAAAATATATGTTATTTCCAGTATCCTCTGCCCATCGTATGAATTCAGGTAATCTAAGTATATTATACATCTGTACGGTATTATGTATCTCAATATATTTGTTATCTAGACTTTGTATTATATCAAAGTTTTCTTGTATCTTGTTCCAGTTACTTGGATACCTTATATAACGATCTAACTCTCCCACTGCATCAATACTACATTGCAATTTAATAATTTTAAACTCTTTCCATCTGTCAATTAACTTAGCTGGAATGTTTGTTAAATTGGTGTTGTATTTTAGCTCAATGTTCTTGGCATAACCATTATCTATACAATAGTCCAGTAGCTTTAACTGTTCCATTATAATAGTTGGCTCGCCACCTGTGAGGTATATCTGCTCTACGCTATCAACAATACTAAACAAGTTATCCCAAGTTTTTTCATGTTCAGGCCAGGTTAGTTTACTTAAATGCTGAACTTCTTCAGTTGTTTCATTTGGACGTATAAGTGTCCATTCTTTAATCCACTGGTTACTTGCCCAAGGATTGCACATGCGGCATTTAAGGTTACATAGATTGCCCAGTCTAATATCAACATACCTAATATTAAAATCTGCATCTTGTTCATACTTTGCATCAGGCAACATCCATTTATCATTGGAACGTATTCTAGCACTTTTAACTCCAGATGCTTCTTCACGAAAACATCGAGTACACATATCTGGCTGTTCGCCATCTAAAAATTGCTTTCTTATACCAGTATAAACTTGGCTATTCCATGCTTCTTGGATATCATCATTGTAAACAGTATATGCTGTTCCATCTGCTTTATTAATAAAATTTTGATTGGGGGTGCTATTACAACACACCCTTAATTCTCCTCCAGCACTTGTTGCCAAATGCATCCAAGGTAAAACACAAAATGTATCAGATGGAGTTTTCATAGTTTTTACTTTTTACAGTTACACGAACTGCCTTTTGCACCAACATACCCAGCAACAATACCAATTACACCTGTAATACTCATTTGTAGTAATTCTATGATGTTTTGATCTAAATCTGCATCATGTTCTGATGCCATTGCAAACTCGTCTATAATTATAATACCTAGCAGGCCCATTAGTCCTACTGCCATAATTAATACTACTATTCCTTTAATATTTTCTGAATTCATTTTTTTTGTTCCTTTTAAAAATTTTCAATCTTGCTCCATTAGTGTCCCAAGTTACCCATTTAGTAGGAAGATATCTCAAGTGTAAAGGCCACTTCCTACTTGATAAATCAGTCCATACTTCTGTTCTGTTTGTTGCATTTAACCAATTCCCACCTTGCCAAGTTAGTCCAACACATGATGGCCATGTATGATTATTTTGCACGTTCATTTGTCTTTGTTATTGTCTAGTGGTAAATGCTTTGCATCTTTTTCCACTTTAGTTAATTTTTTACCCCAAGATACATTACTAATTCCAAGTTCATCAGGCATTGGCTTTGTTTTACATTTAGTAATTTTTCCGCCTTTTTTAAGAAATTCTGCAATTAAGTCTGCATCTGGACTTTTAGGCTTTGGCTGATGATTCATGGCCATAATGTCTTCTCCTTTTTATTTATATACTACTAGGATTCATCTACTACATCCACGTGTATTCCTTTTACCCAATGATACCATTCACGCCATTTAGCTTTAGCACTCATATGGGTTGGGTCTTTCGCCCAATCAGCAACATCTTCTCTACTACGCCATGTGCTAATAGTAATTTCAATTTCGCCAATTTCTTCACTTTCTAGGCTGATAAAACCCGGGTGTTGTTCACCCAGGTCTCTTACTTTGTTTACATACTCTCGGTATTCGTCATTAAAATCCTTGATGTGTGCAATAAAGAATACTTTAACTGCCATTTAGTGACCTTCTAAATGTTCCCACGCTTCATATCCAAACCATAGTCCAAATACTAGGAATGCATAGCGTGTTATTGTAAATAAGGTTGCTGGCTGTACATGCTTGCGGATAATTGGAAAACTACCAAATACTAATGCTGCTGATACTGCGGCGCCTAACCAACTATTTGGATTATTGTTTACTGCTTGGAACATGAATACAAAGATTTCCATACTTTCACGTGCATATATAAACCAAATTGCAAATAAGCCTGCAATAACACCTGTTTGTCGAGTTGCAATTGCATCTACATGACTCTTGATATGTTCTGCCATTCCTTTACTTGTAAAGAACAACCAAAACATCAATGCACTTAGCAATGCATACATTACTACTTCATATGGTTCTAGTAGTTCTCCTGCGTAGTAGCCTACTACAATACCTGATAATACACCAACAATAGCTGAGCCATAAACTCGCCATGATGCTGTAATAGCTGTCATTACCATCAATGTTAAAAACATCATCTCTAAAGCTTCACGCCCTACGTATACAAAACTTGTAATCATTTAATCACCCTTTCCTGGTGCTTCTTTAAAATATTTAATTTTTCCTTCAACGCCATGCCATTCTTCAGCATCCGTTGGAGTGTCGTCTGGCCTAGCAATCGTAATGTTGGGCCATATATCTGAATACTTTTGATTAATATCCATCCAAAATTTCAACTCTTCTCCCTCATACTCTGTATCTGCAACAATAGCATCAGCAGGGCACTCTGGTTCACATACACCACAATCAATACATTCGACCGGATTAATAACCAGTGTATTTTCTCCTTCATAAAAGCAGTCCACTGGACATACTTCTACACAATCCATATGTTTGCAATTAATGCAAAGATCGTTAACTAGATAAGTCATTCCCATACTCCTAAAATCATTTTAGCCTCGTCACTCATCATGTCTGGAGTAAATGCTGGGTCAAATGTAACTTTTACATCACAAGTTTCAATCGTATCTGCATTAGTGACTGCTTCGTGTACATCAGCAATAATTTCATCTGCTGCTGGACAAAACGCACTTGTTAATGTCATTACAATATCTACATGTGAATCGTTTATATTTATTTCGTATATCAAGCCCAAATCATATACGTTTATACTAATTTCAGGATCATGTACTTCTTTTAAATTTTCAATGATTTCGTCATTTACTGCGCTCATTTTTTATTTCTCATTTCGTGTTTTTTATTACTGCGTCTACAAGTGGATATAATAGTTTTGCTGTATACTGGTGTCCATCAGAGTTATAATGATGACATTCACATTGCAAATCTCGTAATGTTCTTGTATCTTGTTCTGCTTCTAAATTAGTTTGTATTGCATGGTTAACTGATTCTCCAAGTAACATATAATCAAATACATCTGATTTATTATTAAATATTTCTTTTAATTCTTCCAAATATTGATATCTACTATCAATCAAAGTCCATGCAAAAGGAATATTTTTAGAGCATATCATATTTTTAATCATATCAACAATTTGCATATCTTCAAATGCCACAGCCATTGTTTTATTTTGAAATGCTAATTGATATTCTGCGGCATTAAATGCTGCATCAATTTCACTTGAAGGTACTGACATATAAAACTCTTCTAGCGATGCTTGCCCGTTCATCTCTATATGCTCTTTGTTTAGACTATTCTGTTGCCCTGTTAAATATAACATATCGTTAAGAGTCTGATTAAATCTTATTTTTCCGTTATCCCACGTTCTGTCAGGACCTAGTGCTGATCTTTCTAACAATGGTATATCTAAAAGGCTATCCTCTTTTGCTTTGGATCGTATATCTAGCCAATCTATCATTTGTTCATAATACATTTTATACGAGTTATCTGTTACACGTGGCTCTAACATTACAAATTTACAATTATCACCAAATACGCCCTTGTAGTCTAGCTCATTTACTAGTTGCATAATTTCATTAGACATTGCACCACTTAGCCCAACATTAACAACTTCTAATCCTAGTTTCTCACCAATAATATTGTTAAATGTGTAAGGAGTACGAACACCATTGCATTCGCCATATGTGTGACTTGTGCCAATACAAACCATATAAGGTACTTTTGGAAAATTACTATTATAATTTAATCTATTTTCTTTTTTTAACATATTGTTTGTTTCCGTGACCTGTTCTAATATTGTAGCAGGAGTTCCGTGCTTCTGATAATAGTTTGTTAGTGCGGCAACATCTTTGGGAAAACAGTTACCACCAAATCCAAACCTGCCTTCTGCGTTTGGTGCTTTCATATGATTATTACCAATGGTGTCAAATCTTCCAAGTAGATGAGTAAGTTCATCATAGTTGAACTGTTCTTCTTTAACCTCTACATCTATGTTCTTAATAACTAGCTCATGGAAAAATGCTACTTTGGTTGCCAAGAACGCATTGTGTGCATACTTGGTCATGCTTGCTGTTGATCTATCTGTTACTATAAATTCACAATTAGGCAACAATGGTTCAAATATCTGTTTCCAAAACTTAACAGTATTTTTCCCATCAAATGTGTCTGTTGCACCCATTATAAATGTGTGTTGATTTTCAAAGTCTTCTTCAGCAGTTGCCTCACGTAAAAACTCTGGATTATATAGTACATACTCAGGCCAGTTTTTGATAATGTCTGGTGTTACTGTGCTTTTATTCATAATTGGAACATGTAGATCTTTTTCATTTATTTCAGAAAATACATCTGCAATATAACTATCGTCACATACTCCATTAACTGTTGGAGTAGGCAAACACATGATTGCACCGTCTGATATACGTAGTGCTTCCTCTAATGTAGTATCATAATATTTTGGATCAACTCTCTCAACATCAATACCATTCTTCTCTAAGAAGTTTGCTACTGTTGATCCTACGAATCCACATCCAATTACTGTAATTATCATTTAAATTGTTATTCCTGTAGTATAGTTTTTTGTACTGTAAAAGGGGTGTAGATTGCACTGTTACTTCCATGCTCACTACATTCTGCAGATTCACACCAACAACGATTGTCAGTAGCTTCACGTATAAGGGCGTCTGCAAACTTCCATGCATGATATGCAAACTTTTCTGCGCCAACACCATCTAGTACTGTAATTTCTGCTAGGCCCATGTTCTCTAGTTCCGCAAACTTATACAAGAATGGATCTTCACGATCAATTACTACTTTATGATCAAAGTGATCTTCTAACCATTTCTTTAGTGGCTTTAATCCACCAAAATCTACTGCCCAGTTTTTATTATCCAGTTCACTACATCCAAACGTAAATTTAAATCCTAAACTATACCCATGTAAAAATTTACAATGAGAGTGATCTGCATGAGGTTGTCTAAACACTGCGCTTAAACCAATATTATGTCCATATGTTTTTGTGCTGTAATAAGCCATTTTATCTCTCCATTTATATTGTTACGGCGGAGTGTTTAAAGTGGGTCGACGTATAAGTCCACTGTGTATTTATGTATTATATTATGTTCTATCAATAATGTCAATACTTTTGTTCTTTCTGATAATGTTTGTTATTTTTCCATCTAAACCAAATTCAAATAAAGTTTCACCAAGCTGTAAATGTCCATATTTCATTTCATTGTAAAGGTCAACAACTTCGTTACGCCATGCTGGTTTCCACATGTTAATAAAATTTTTACCTTCACTATATCGTAAAAATTCCCAAGGCATTAATGTGTCCACCATTTCTGGCTTCCAGATAGAATCCTTACTTACTGTATGATTGTAATCTTTTGTTTCTGCAGGGAAAGCATAGTATGTTTCTACTTCCACTGGATGAGCAGTTAGCCAGTCGTCTTTGGAATAAAGTATATTGCTCTGCATTTGCAATTCATCTTCAATTGGAATTGATCGTTTAGGTACAATAAATCCAGGTTCATCAAAATGTGTGTATATTGTTTTAAAATTCTCATACCCACATAGCCACAGTGCCGCCAGTCTACCACTTCCTGGATGAATACGATATCTATCATACCAAGGTTCATGTATTGCTTGTGGATGAAATTTTATAGTATCGAACATCATTTCATTACAAAGGTATGCTATTTTACTAGCATCTTCCATGATGTTTCTGTCGGGCATTTCATTGTCTAGTATATCTGCATTAATAAACTCGCTTATTGAATGAGGAGGTAATGCAATAAAATCTTCTAAAACTTTTACAATTGTATTTTGTGGGCTCTTTATTGAATTCCAATCAAAGTATGACGAATAGACACTTCCGCCCATATCGTGGTGTTGGTTAAACCAAATTACAAGAGGATCATCTTCAAATTGAATCATCATCAATATCTAAAAGAATTTGTGCAGCCATGTTAGCATGCCATATAGGACCTGGATGCATACCATCACGTGCTTGTTTATCATTTCCTGTAAAGTCATATTCCAACAGACGTATCTCTTTGCTTATACAATAGTTAATTAGAAAAAGTTTATTCTTTTGTAAATTGTATTCGTCCCATTTATCATTTTGTAATGAAATGAGTTCACGATTTATATTGTTTTCATTATGCCTGTCGTATCTAAATTTTACTACTTGTCCCTCTTCATTTATATATTCTCTACGATGAGGTATTGTCCACATTACTACAATACATTTAGGATCAAAGTTTTCACAATATGCATATGCTAATCTGGCAATTGCATCATTACTAAGTCCACTAACACCTATGTTAGCATATCTAATTATTTCTGAGTAGGGGGTCTGTACACCATAACCAAGAGTGTGACTACACCCAAAGCTAGCATTAGTGTTGTATCCAGGTTCAATAGTTCCACGATATCTCCAATCATTAAAGTAATATTCAACAGCGGTTTCTTTACCGCCTAGTTTTCGCTCTGCATTATCTAGCCAGTTACGTGTGCCTGGTGCCTCCTGCCCAAGAGGGAAGTCTGAAAACCAATCACTAGTAATATATCTTTGTTCTTTGTTCATTTTAGTTCCAACGGTAAAAAACGTGAGCTCCAATACGGCCTACTAGCTGTAATTTTTTAGCCCATGATGGCGTCACATATGATGCATGATAGTGATTAGCACCTTCTGAAATACCACGCATTTGTCCATAGTACGCTATCTTAAATGCGACTGTCTGAGCACGTATCCAACTGTCCTCATCTTGCGGGTTATCTGCCTTACCATCACAATACCAGCTAAACTGACACTGGTTACGTTTCATCTGGCCACTTGCATGTTTTCTGCCTTGCTTTACTACACCACATACAGTATCAGGCCAACGATTGTCATTTGTACGATTTAAAACTACATCAGCTACTGCATACTGATCAGCTAAATTACTACCACGTGATTCGTAATATACGTTTAGAGCCAAACAATATACTTCTGGGTATTCTTCTGGTTTAAATATAAGTAAGTCGTCCTCGCCATATGTTTTTATTGTTAACATATCACTATTTACTGAAGGAAAATCAGCATGTGCGATAGTTGATGTCATTAATGCAAAAATTAAACCTGTAAAGATACTTTTCATTATACTGTTTCCTCTACTAGTTCAAATCCATTGCTTGCAACAATGTGACGTACGCCTTGTTGATCTTCAATTATGTTACCAACACTAATACTTGTCATTTTGTCTTTGCGTACAATGCGGTCTGCTGGACCAATGTTGCCAACTTCAAATACGTGATCTAAATCATCTGCAATTACGTCTGCAACGTGAGTGTATACACTATCAAAACGAGCTAATGCCATTTCAAACATACCGCACATTGCATCAGCATATGCAGTTGCTTTCTCGTGACAGTTCCAACCTTCACGGTTAATAAGCTCACTAAGGTTAGCATCAATTTGAATTTGGTAAACTTTATACATCTGTGTCATTTAGCATCTCCGTTTTTTGTTACTATATATGTTCTAGCAGTTCTAGGTCAGATAGTCAATAAAAAACAGAACAAAAATAAAAAAAGGTTTTGTTGTTTTTCAATGGGTTAGAAATTAATTTAAGATTCCTGTGTCCAATTAAGATGTCCTAACTGGTTTGCTTCACACCAACGTACAAATAATCCTATTTCACGACCGTGTGCTTCTATTTCCCAAGGAAGGTCCCAATAAAGTACTTTTTCTGGATTAACAGTTTTTCCCATCCAAGCATTAGTTGAAGGATGCAATTCTCTGCGAGCATACTGTTTTACATGAACCATTTCGTGTGCAATTGTCTCTAAAAGCTTTCGTAATTTTAACTTGCGATCTGCTTTAATTTCAAACTCACGTTTAGTATCTAGCTCCAAACAGTATCCCATTGCTTCTGCTTCAGGAGTACACAATTTAATTGTAATCTCCAAAGTTTGCATACGTGGCATTAGGGTTTTAATACAAAACTCAACCATGCTCTGTACTTTGCTACGTTGACTAGTAGTTCCGCCTATTACTTCAATATAATTCATGTTGGATTTTCTCCAAGTTTGTCAAGAAACTTCTTTTGTTCAACTCTTTTTTCAATATCTAATTCTACATCAAAGTTTTTAGTTTTTACCATTTCTTTAATGATATCTGTTAGTGCTTCGATTTCATATTTTTGTTGACGTATAGTAGCGGCGACCTTTAATGTTTCGCCGTTACTTTGGTGTATTTCAATTTCAGTTGCAGGTTCGGCTATTGAATATGTAGGACTACAGTTGGAAAGTATACTTTCATCCCACACTGAAGAATCAACAATAGTAATTGTGTCATCATCATTAATTATCATTATGCTGCTTCTCCAAAAAGTTTATACATGTTTGTAAATACTATATTGTAAGCATTTGCTTCGATGGAGTAATTATCCCAAAACACATCGTCATCTAAGTCACAATGTACTCCAGGAGTTGCACAATGTTCTTCCCATGCACGTTGCATAGCATTCATACCTTCAAGTACATCGCCACGACCATGCTGTTTCATTGTGATCCAGGCATCTTCAAAACTTGGTTTGTCTTCGTAAAATGATGGGATTCTAAACATCGTGTTTTCCTTTTTGTTACTATACATACTGTCTAGCAGTTCTAGACCAAGATGTCAACAAAAAAGCGAACTAATAAATCGTTCGCTTTCAATAGGTTATAAATTATTTTGATAGTTCGTTTTCGTATTCGTTTTCGAATTGTTCAACTAATGCTTGCTTTTGTTCAAGCATTGATACTAAGCTATCAATAGCATTGCGTTTATCATCAGTTGCACCTTCAGTAAATGCACTAATTGCATTTTCTAGGATTTCAATATCTTTAAGTTCATTAATCATTCAAGATCTCCTTGTAATATATTTACAAATGTGGCATCATATGCGTTGTCACGCTGGGCCTGCCATTCACCAACCACTATAGGGTTAAATACACAAACTACTAGTACTAACCACAATGTGGCAAAAAATAATGTTACTGGATATGTCATTGTATATTACTCCATATTTGGGCATAATAGCCTTTTCCAATAGTGTCGCCACCTTCGTTTTCTAATTCAATGTCATTGTATGTAAGACCATTAATAACTTCATCTCCGTTAGGATATTCGTCAATCCTTATCGATAACTTGTTGGGATTAAAATCTCCAACTGTAGTGATAGTGCCTTCTATAAATATACCTTTTTCACTTGAAAACATTTGTGCAACATAATCACCTTGATCATCAATACCGTCTGGCTCTCCCCAGTCAGTTATTTCTGTTTCCCAATTGGATTCAGTACCTACTTGTTCATTTAGTGCGCTTACGCTTTCACCTTCTATTAACATATCAATAGTGTTAGAATTATAATCGGCACTTTCTACTTCTTCTACAGTAATGTATGCACCGTCGTACTCTACACCCATTTGATGTAAAAATTCACCTTCAGCTTCGTACCATTGCCACTTATATTGTTCACCTTTAATGGATAAAAAATCTGCTTCTTCTGGAACGTGCTCAAGGTCATTAAACTCATAATCCTCTGAATCATCACATGTCATATAGTTGACTAGGTCAGCGTCTGACTCATGCTTTTCAATATGGGCGTTCCAGAACTCAAATGCTTTATTATCAATATTGATATAAGCTGACTCGCCACCATACCCAGACAATACAAAACGATAAAATCGTTGTCCTTTGAGTGTATCTAAAAACTTTTCTTTTTCTTGCTGATTATCCATTTTAAAACTCCACTGTTTGGCCAGTTACTGGATTATTCATTTCCACAACAACAAAAGGACAAGCTGGGTTTTCAGTGGCACGTTTGCCCCAATCACAAGCATCTTCCCAGTCAACAAAGTTCATTGTTTCATGAGTATCAAGACCTTCAGCAATACCAGCCACGTGGTATTTGGTTAGTTCAACATTAAAGCCCATACCCAAGTATTCTGACTTTAATGTTTCAAGCATTTCAATTTCATTAGACATAATATAGTTTCCTTTCGTTTACTAACGCTAATATAGTTAATTGTATTGACATTGTCAATAGCTAATTTTATATAATATCAATTTTTTCTTTAAATACACGAGAAGCTTCTTCCCTTGAAGCATATGCGTTACTTGATAATCCATCCAAGTCTTCTACATCTTTTATGAATTTTGTACCATTTGCTTCTACAATTTTTCCATACATATATGAATTTTTATTAAAGCCTTCATCGTCTTCATATAATTCGTTTACACAGGCATAACCGTTGTGCTGATCAATATATTCATCAAAACTAGTAAGTGTTCTTATATTACTTACATGATTACCTGCTTCGCTACCGACGGTAGTACACATAGCAAGTGCATCTTCTAAACGAGAAGTAATTCCGACAGTTTCTGATGGGAACGTGTTTGTTTTAACTGTGTACATACTATTTTCCTTTTCTAAAACATTTAGCGGTGATTATATTGCCAGTAGCTGGAACAGTCAACACTAATGCGCCTTCATTATTACGAAAATAATCATATCCTTTGCTTTGATTTAACACAAACGATTCACATTGTTCAATTGTGTCAAATTTCATTTGTGATAAAACTTTCAGTTCTTCTCCGGTTGCAATTACTATTACTGATAGGTATAGTGATACTATTAAATTCATATTATGCTCCTTCAAACTCTTCTACTTCACGACCTTCTGCAAACAACATCAACTCAACTGCCAATTCACGAGCTTGTTCACGTGTTAATTCAACGTGGTTAAAAAAGCCATCTGATGTAGTAGGAGTAACAAAGCCACGTGGCTTTTTCTGTGTAACTTGCAAACACTGCTTGCGGTCAACACCACCCCAAAAACGAGTTTGAGTTAATTCAGTTGTTGTGTTTAAGTTTGGTACATTGCGTAAATCAGTTGACATATTATTACCTCGTTTTGTTTAACTTATACACTTAATATACACGAAGTCGTTCTGCTTGTCAATGAAAAACGCAAGAAAAGTTTCCTGCGTTTTCAATAAGTTATTAAATAGTTTAATTCAAAATTGAATTAACGTCTGTTCCAGATCTCATATAGTACCCAAACAGCTACTAAACCTACTACACCCTGTGAGCCTAGTGATCCAATAATCTCTGATACATTTGTAATAATACCTGTTGTGTTTAGGAATGGTACTTCAAATCCTAATACTTCTACGATAATCATTAGGGCAGCGACACTTACGCCAACTTCAGCTAGTTTACCAGCCCATTCTTTTACTCTATTTAAAATTTCCATAAATTTTCTCCCTTTGTATGTTTGCGGACTTATGTGGCCCGGTGCATGTAATTACATGCAACACATAATAGTAACACAGATTAGCTATACTGTCAAGTTAAAATTCAAACAAGTCAGCAAATGTATTTTTCGCCGCACTTGATTCTAAATCCCAGTTCAATACGCCAATTAAGTTTTCAATCTTTTTACTAATAATTGAGTGTTCCATGTCTTGTGTATCAAAAGGTAAATCTTTATACCAATCTGGAATACGTTTCTCATCAGTAGGACAACCTACACTTTTCATATTCATTGGATTTGTTTTTAACTTACAAACAATAGTTTTCATACCATCAGTAATTTCCATACTATGTGCATCACTATTTAGCTCACGTAGTGTATTCCAGTTAATAGCTGCCAGTGCGTGTCCAATACCACACTTGCCTGTCTTTTTAAAGATCTTTGTGTGATTTGTCAAGTTGTTAACACGCTTAGGAGTACCCATTTCCCAACCAGGCTTCTTTCTAAACTCAGTACGGAATTCAATAATGCGATTAATAACATCACGTTCAGGCTTTGAAGTTAATACCATTAATAGTATTTCTTTGAGGAATTCCTGCATAAATGCTGGCGTATCACTACGCTTTAGATCAAGCCCCATTGCTTTAATTTTGCCTTTTTTGCCATCTGTATCTTCACGCTTGCCTTCATCATCAAATACTAACATTGCATATCGCTTTTTAGTAATAAAGATACCAGAACTGCCAACCATTTCACGTCCTGCGGCAATAATTTCACCTAGTTCTAATGTAGTGTGGAACGCCCTGTTCATAAAGCTTGGGAATGTCTTGTTCACTTCCTCGCACACTGCATCATAATACGCAATAACATTTTCGCGACTCCAGTTAACTTCTCCAGCTTCAATTTGATCTTTGAGAATTGGATATGCACTAAAGTATGTGGAGTCAGTATCACCATATACAATGGCTTCTCCCAAATGATCATACTTGCCAGCAAGTATCTGATTAAGTTCTGCTGCCATGTGTTTGGCAATGCATCTGCCTGTTAGTGTTGTACTCTGCCCCAAACGTGGGTCATTAAACCTACTGCCAGGATTAAGTAACGCACCATACAAACTGTTCAGGTTAATCTTTTTAACCAACTGGCGCTTATCCCAATAGTCAAATTTATCTCCACCTTCTTCACGTGCATCACGTGCGTTCTTTTGTAGTACTTTACGTTCTGCATACCAACGTTCTAGCAAGCCTGGAATAACACCTTTTTTCTCATATGTAAAGATTGTACCATTAGCACTAATAATCCAAGGTTGCCCGCTGTTAAAGATAATCTCATATATCTCTGCACCAGTTGCATCAAGACTAGTTCCATCTTCAAAGTCCAGCTTTAACACTTCTACTTTGTCTTGTTCCATTACCAATTCATATTCTGCGGTTGCAAACTTACCTTCCCAATACTTAGGCACTGGACCATCTTTGTACTTGGAAAAGTATTCTTCAATGCCTGGGCTAGTAATTGTATGTCGAACTTGTCCAACAATAGTTTCAGTACTCATGTTACCGCTACGGATAATACTAGGATACAGTGAGTTAAGGTCAATACTGCCAATCCATTCATGTAGTCCTTTTACTGGATTCGCAACATATGCGCCTGCCGCAGCAACATTACGTTCATAACCTTTCTGGAACGCATCGCCACGTTTCTTATCAGGAACAATAAGTCCTCGTTCATGTGCTTCGTTAATAATAGCTTGGTCTGTTTGCGCAACCGCACCCATTGTTGTTTGTAACAACACTGTATTAGAATGTGCAAGTACATTTGACAAATCAATAAACTGTAACTTCTTATCCAAACGTACAAGTAGGTCAACATCTTGTCTTGAATATGCAAGAAACTTTTCATAATCATTGTTGTACAACTGATCTAGTGTGCCTTCGTATTCAACTTTACGTTCATCAAGTTCATATTCACCAATAGCATCTAGAGAATAACTGTGCATTTCATGATATGTATACTTACGATACAATTCCAAGTAATCTAGGTGTATACGTCCACTTAGTTCAAATGTTGGATTTTCTTTGCCATACTTTAATACTGCTTTTGACTTAGGCATTTTATCCCATAAACAAAACTTACGAGTGTGACTTTTACTCAATACACGAGCAATTCTGTTAACTAAGTATGGAATATCAAAGCCTTCACTATTCCATCCACTAAGGATATCTGCCTCGTCAATTAGCTCTAAGAATGTTTCTAACATTTCTTTTTCAGTATCAAACAAAAATGTATCTTCAAACTTATTGCATATTTCTTGCGCTTGATCTTTAGTTAATGTTTTGGGCTTAATTGATAAACATATTGTGGTGCCTAACCAACTATTGTTAAGTGCAATAGCTGTAACTGCGTTAAAAGGATCTTCTGGAGGAGCATATCCTATCTCTGGATTAAAGTCTGTCTCAATATCAAACAAACACAAATTAAGTTCTGGAGTAATATTGGGATCATAGTTTTCTGCTAAACAACGAAAAACTGGATTAGTATCGCTCTCAAATAATGTCTTGTGTGCATTTATCTTTTTCTCAGTAGCAAACTTTTTGCCACTATTACATACTATTCGTGTCAGGCTGTCGCCAAATATACTTGTATACTTGCCACGTGCATCTGGATAATATAATACATACTTTGCAGGAAATTCACGAAATACTCTCTTTCCGTTTACTCTCTCTACTGCGTGGATTATATCACGCTCTCTATCTAAATATGCATCTACGTAACTCATTTTCTTCCTTTATACCATCGGATAATTCCGTATATACTCATAACTGCCCAGAAGGCCTCAAGTATAATATTAGCAAGTATTGGTTTATAATATAAATTGATTCCTAAAAAGATTGCAACACCTAAATTTGCAAGACTGTATACTAATCCTTTAGCGTCTATCTTTCCTGTTTGCAAACAGAAGAACGCCGTCATTAATAATAGGACACCTATTTGCCCTACCCAATCACTCCAATGCATGTTATAACATACATTTAATACACAATAGGTAGTTTCTGTAACCATTTATTCTGTACGTCCAATTACTGCTAATATATTTTCTAGCTCATCAAAAGCATCTTTATGCTCGCCAAAGTTAGCTTTGTGTGCAATACTAATCGCCTTGTTTAGCACTGATGGTTTAATACCTAGTTCTTCTGAGATTGCTTTTACTGTATCACGTAGGCCTTCTTTAAGTGTTTCCACTTCTTCCATTACGTGCGTACCTTCTTGTACGATTTGTTTTAGTTTATTAACGTCTGTGCTTGAGTAAGTTGACATGTGTATTCTCCATTAAAATATAACTAATAATACACTGTCCTTATATAGAAGTCAAGTTATATCCTAACTTTTTAAATGCAGCATCCATGAATTCATCAAACTCAAACCAATCATTCTCTTTATATACTTCCATAAGAATATTAGCAAATTTTATTTTATCAGAAGTATTTTCTATGTCTTGACTGTATGTATTAAACAAATAAGTAAGAAGTTGTACTTTGTAAGCATCTGTTTTAGAATACATTATACTGGTCATTTCTAAATCCTCTGCGTTGTTCCATAGTACAAATTGCTCGGTCCATTTATTAACATTATGATTGTATGCTACGCCCAAGGTGTGATATAACTCCTGTGGATGACTCAACCAATCATTTATTGTTATGTTGAAGTCGCCATGACGTTTCCAAAATTCATCTAGTATGATTAATTGATTGTATATATGCTCCCATGCAGCGTCTAATCCAGCATAGTCGTTCATTAGCGGGTTATATTCACGCCGCAATATAGGATCAATAAACTTATCACTATGCTGTCCCATTGATGTAGTTATGACAACCATAGGTAAATCAAGTCTATTTCTAATCTCTACAATGTCCTCTACATTTGTTGCATGTGTAAATAAGCATATATTCTTGCCAGTACCCATGTTATTCCAGGCTTCACATACTCGTACCAAGTCTTGTTCTTCCATTGTATTGTTATTTCTAAAATCTGCATTGTACCCAGTATTTTTGAATTTGTCACTTACATTCCACCAATCGTTAATGATTTTGGCTAAGCCAAAGTCTTCACTTGTTTCTTCCATCCATAGATTATTATGTACTATGCCATAAAAGTCTGGACTAGAGTTTATTACATAAGTTCCTGCACTTGCCATAATTGCTGCTCGAGTGCATAATAAGTATACTTTGTTCATTTATTTTCCAGTTTTTTAATACGAGTTTCTAGTTCTTCTATCTTTTTTGTAAGTTTTGGATTGGCTGCTTTCCATGCGTCTGGATTATGTTTAAACCAGTTCCAGCCCCAACGATTGACTAAAAAGTCTAATGTGGCTTGCCATTTATTTATTGACCAAAAAGCAATGTATGTGTCTTTTATCCAGTAAATGAATAATGCGCCAAATATACTTCCTGCTAGTGCTGTCCAGATCCATAATCTGTTTGTTGCCATGTCTACTATAGTATCCCAGATCATTTTAGTTTAAAGCCTATGCGTCCTTTTTGTCCGGTTGCAAAATATGTTTTATTAACAAGTGCTGGAGCACCTGCATATACTGCTGGAAACTTAGTATAGTATTCCATAGTTACATTACCTTTGTTATCTTGTTTACCTTTGGTAACTAATTGTACATATTGGTTATTGTTTAAAACTGCTAACATTGCTGCTTTAAATTCATCAGATTGGTTAACTTGAGGTATAACTCGATTCATAACTGCTGTTAGTGCATGATAAAATACTCTATAGTCTGGACGTTCTAGTGTACCTTTTGCAACACCTTGTGATTGTGTTAGTTCTTGCATACGTTGTGTTTTTAAATCAGCAATATTTTTACTTGCTTTATCTAGATCAGCCAGAGCTTGTATATCAGCTTGATCAATTATACCAAGTTTTAGTGCTACTTTAAGCGGGCCATTAACTGAACTCTCTGTTGCAAGTATTTGGATTATCTCTGATCCTGCAGGGTATTCAGCAGATATCTTAGGAGTCATTTGTTTGTATACTCCACTAAGGCTACTTGCTGCACCGCCACTTGTACTAATTTTACTACTTACTTGTATTTCAGGACCTTGCGCTAATTTTATTACACTATCAATTAGTTCCATTGAAACGTTTTGTGGGAATGAACAACTTGATCCAGCAAAGTTATTAACTTCAAATGCTTTCATTATTTCAGCTGTATCGCCACCAACAGTCTTTGGATTACTCATCATTGCAATTGGTCCTAAATACTCACCTGCATACTTTTGTAATACATTAAAATATTGACCTGCATTTGGAATAGGATTGCTAGTACCTGCTAATGCATTTTTAACTGCTTGTTCCATTACTACGGCTAGTTCATCATGTCCAGTACCTTGTACTAACTTCTTTGTACCTGTTACAACATCATTAGCTAGTTGCTCTGCACTGCGATAATTTTCATCTTTAATTAAGTCACTTGGCTTAATAGGCACACTTTCTTGTTCTGCACCTTTTGAAAATTTATAACCTTTAATTGTTTTCCACAATGTATGTATACCAGTTGGAGGAATACCTTTTATGTATCTCACATGGTGCTGAATTTGTCCATCGCTTTCACGCTTTACTGTTGCTATTAATACGGCTTTGGTGCCAGTATTAGTTGCATTGTCTTCAATTTTTACTGCGCCTTGTGGAAGTGCTGCATCTAAAGCAGCTAACATGTCCTCTAATGATTCATAAGCAGAGCCTTGTCCTTCTGATGGAAGAACATCAATACTTTGTATTGTTAATATGTCACTTGGATTACCATCAGCAACGTATGTTTCTCCTGGTAGTCTAGCTGTTACGCCCCTTGACTCTAATAATATTTCTTCAGCTCTCATTGTAAATCTCCTATACAGTATTTATTAATTATATAGCCTTAATAATGTCTGTCTACCAACAATGCCATCTGCCGTAAGACCGTTTTGTGCTTGCCAACGTTTAACTGCTTTTGCTGTACCAGGACCAAAGTCACCATCAGCATGTATACCTAAAGCCCTTTGCATTTTAGAAACATCAGTACCTCTCATGCCCATTTTAAGTGTTCTATGTGTTACATTTTCAACTACTGGTGCACCAAGTATTTCAAGTGCATGCTCATAGTGATGTATTCTGTCTTCTAGTCCAATGGTACCACCATTAATACGTTTAGTCATTCCAACAATATCATTATTATCACAATAGCGATTAATATCATTTGACTCCCAGAACCAACAAGCACTCTCAATTGCACCAAACTTTGTGCGTACATACTTGGTTGCTTCTAAAGCAGACAATCCTACACTATTACCAAACTTAGTATAATTGTAACGACCTGTTAATTGTAGAATACCGCCACCTCTAAAGCGCCAGCCATCTCCACTATCAGTATCACCGTTATCCATACGATTTGCATAAATTACATTTGCAATCTTCTCTGGCTGTCTGTGATATTGTTTTGCGTCTCGTCCTGCTCGTTTAAAATACTTTCCAAAGATTTTATCTAATGCTGCAGCACTATAGTTTAAGTTTTCAGTAAGAGCATTATATTTGTTAGATTCATGAGCTGTTTGGGCAATAAACCCTGCTACACGATGCTCTGTAATAATATCGTATTTTGGAAACATATTGTTCATTGCTTCGAACCAGCTTTCTGCAGATCGCTCTCCACACTGCAATAGTTCATTCACATGCCCTGGATGAAATCTAAAATTAAAATTATTTGACATTTGTTTATTCCGTTTTCTTCTTAACTGGCTTACTGCATTCTTTGCATGAGCAACCATTACATACTTTGATATTAGTAATGTTGCTGCCGTCACACGCATAATTGCGAAATTCTTCATAACGTGGCAATCCACAATGGCTCGGATGTCCACATATATTGCAGCTACCCCTAGTGTGGTCTGCAATTCTTCTTGTCATTTCCATAATATTTCCTATAAAATTATAATCGGTCGTATGTAACTAATCGCTCAACACACCAATAACAAGCTCCACAGTGAGAGTCTATTTCAGGTGAGGATATTGGTGTGCCATTCTCGTGATTATACTCACAACTTCTTGTTACATTTAACAATTCTTCAGTTACTCCAAAATGATCGCTTACTTGCTTTACATGTTTTTTATGCATGTTAGCCCATGGTATAATACGTTGGCTATTGAAGATAGTGTTATCTGGTGCTTCCCATGCTCTAGTTTTCATGTCATCATCATTAACAGCCCAAGTGTTATCTGGATTCATAACATCTAACAATACTGCAAAGGAAACTGGACTAAAACGATCTGTATCAGGTGTAACTGCATCTGCCCATTTAGTACCACTAACATAATCACGAGGTAAAAACTTTGATTCTCCAACATACCAAATATCCATAGTCCCGTCGTTAAGTAACTGGTCTTGTATTTCAAGGGTGGCTGTTTCTACATCTTTAAGAATAGTACCATAACTAACAAGTGGCAATTGAATTGTTGTATCTAATAACTGATTGATAGTGTTAACAATTCTATCACCATACATCTTCTGGTATGGTCTGTGATAATTTACTCCAGCTAACGGAATAAAATTAGTTTCAGGATGAATATATCCCTCTTTACGTAGCCATGCTAATGTATATAAAATAGTTGCACTATCAATACCACCACTTAATTTAATGCCTATATTGCATTTATCAGCGGTGTATGGAAATTCAATACCATCTACGATTGTATAATTTTCCCAAGTATAGTCTTCTAACCATTTCATTTTTTCTTTTTCCGAGTCATTGGTCGTGCCATTGTACCCGGTCCGCCATTAGCAAAGCCATTGCCACCGCCCATTGAGCTACCTATTGCACCTGCTGTGGTTTCAGATTGTACACTTTCATATTCACCTGGCCTAGCCATGATCCTTGATCCTGCCCAATTTGCTAAACGTGATGCTAGTTGTGCAGCTTCTTCTCTAGAAAGTTGAACATAACCATTAGAGCCAGTAAGCTGTATTGCTATTCCGTCTTTACTTGCGAATTGCTTTACACTAACGTCTCCAATGTTTCCCATTTCGGTACCTTCTTCTACATTTGATTCTGCATGCATTGCTGCCATATGATCGTTGTACTTTTTAGTACCTTTTTTATGTGGGCTTTTGCCTTCTACTAATTTATTTGATATGTCATTATATTTCATGTTCTATCCTTTTTCTATTTTTCAAAACTGCGTCTTTTGCTTGTCCAGTCATCTAATTTACCAAAACCCCATTCTCGTTCCCAACAGAACCAACATTCTCCACAATGATGTGTAAAGTTCTTTGTGTGATGCTCACAACTTCTAGTTAGTGGAAATAGAGTATCTCTTACTCCAAGTATATCGTAAAGCTCTGCAACACCTTTTTTATCAGTATTCATTAACGGTCCATTAAACAAGAAGCCACCATGTGGACCAGATAAAGGCTTGTCTTGTGTTATAGCATGTTCAACTTGAACATTGCGTTCTGATACGATTGCATTTACACGTTTCTCTTGTTCCATAACTTCCATAGGAGGATTGCATGTTATTCCAGTCCACATTTGATCAACTTGGAGCATAATTGGATTAGTAAGTCTTTCCTGACCAACCTCATAATCATCACCGCCAAGATTATTATTTGTACGGTGTTCATATTCTCCCAACGGATAAACCTGGTTTATCCATTTTATTATTTGACTTGCAAATAATGCTTGGTATGCTTTTGGCTCAGCAACTGACGTTGCAAATATAAAGCTAATAGTATTATCAACTTCATGCCTATATTTGGCAAGCATATAAGATACTATAGCACTATCAGCTCCACCAGATATTTTAACTAATAGTTTTGCACCTTTTGGTACATATATTTCAATATCTCCCTGTGATGTTTTATACGTTTGTGTTATATTTTTCACTATAGGAGACATAGAATTTCCTTATTATTTTTTAGATTTTTGTTTGGCTTTTGCTAATGCATTTTTAAATAAGTCTTGAGCTACGTCTTGGAAACTGTTGTTTGTTGGCTTATCATCAAATTTTGTTTCTTCAGCAACTGTACTGTACTTGCCTTCACTAACTTGAATGTCAACCAGTGTTGCAGCCATATCGCCAATAGCCATAGTCACTTTGCCGTTGCGTTTATAAAGTACACGCTTAACACTTGTTGGACTATCTGCTCTTGCTAGTGTTGCTTTTCCAACACCATTCTTTAAAACATTGTTTGCTTTAACTACGTACTCGATATAATCAGTACCTTTTTCTAATGCACTGTCATGCTTAATTTTAACTCTATCGCCACGCTTTAGGTTATCAAAGATTGCAACTAGTTCAGGTGATGCTGGATCCATTGCTTCTTCTAATGAATCTGGAACACCGTTGCCGTTTTCATCTTTCCACCAGCTACCTGTTTCATCATGTGAATCATGTGAACAATTTGTAGTCGGGTTGTGCATTGTGTCGCCACAATCAGCACAATGATAGTCTGATGCGTTTAATTGTTGTGCTTCGTCCATTTCTGGAGCTGGTTGCATTTGTGGTTCAATTTCAGCTTTCATGGCATTGTATTCAGTGTAACGACTAACTGCATCAATATCCTTGCTAGCTTGCGCTATCTTGCTTTGTACCCATGGTGCTAAATTATCTCTATCACCAATTATTCCATGTAGTTTAATTGCATCTTGTGCCATGAAGTATAGTTGACTACGTGCCATGAATCCATCTTCATCATCGCCGTCTAGTACACCTTCTGTTAAGTTATCTGGGTTAACTGATTCGTAGTATTCTTCATCACGTTCGCCAGCTGCCATTTCTTTACAATCTGAACATCTACCATGTCCATCATTGTAGTCCATTAATTGAGCGCCACAGCAATTACTTACTACGCCATCTTCCATTTCATCACCTGGTGAATATGATTC